>Ga0189274_100095_pt1 | contig 97934 bp, 85 predicted proteins | sample N5B1minimetaG_FD_130323 | JGI IMG/M metagenome (GOLD analysis project Ga0189274, IMG submission 130323) | Marine microbial communities from the Costa Rica Dome - N5 B1 mini metaG | ecosystem: Environmental > Aquatic > Marine > Oceanic > Photic zone | place: Costa Rica: the Eastern Pacific...
ATATGTGTCCCCCAAACAATATCTGGAACTTAATTCCTTGTGCGGTACCGCACAAGGAATTAAAAACGATAAATTTGATGAAGTTTTAGAAGAATAAGCAGTTCTATCTAGGGGTAGCTTACATTTTGACTTCTTCATATTTTTTGATTTTAATTGAATTCCTTTGATTTTGGCTTTTAGAGTTCACAAATCGTCAACATTTTTCAGGTTACTGTTTTAAGATAAGTAATTAAAATTCAATAATTTAGTTGATATACTCGATTTGATTTGACTTTCGTCTTCGTCAACATTTAATTAAAAGAAGACAATTATGAGGTCAAATTCCACTTTTTCCGTCCTGTTTTGGCTTTATTCCAGTAGGTCTAAAAATGGCAAAGCTCCCATTTATGCCAGGATTTCTGTAAATGGAAAAAAGCTCAACATCAGTTTAAAGCGAAGGATTCCAATCAATGAATGGGATTCAAAAAAGTAAAGTGTCAAAAGTTCATTTGCTCAAGCAACATCGATAAGTCTTATATCTTGATAAACAATTGATTTAATAGTTATATGATATTAAAACATGTCCGGTTTTATGAAAGATTATATGTCATAGAGTCCTAAACAAGAAAATGTCACAATTAAATCTAAATATCGTCTTTAAACAAAACTTACTATATGAGAAAAGTATTTTTTGTTATAACACTGGTAGCAATAGGATGTTCGCCACGAAAAGAGAAAAATGAATATCAAACATTAGTTGAATATGAAGGGCATTATGAGTATTTGGGAAAAACTACAATAGATCTTGTAGCATCAGAATTTGATACAGTCCTCTATGCTGTATTGGACAATTCAAAATATCCTTTGACCTATATTGAAAAAGATAGTTTCGTCAATATTAGAAATAACCCAGTTGTTTTTAAAAGGGATGGGAGCGGTAAAATATTTAGTTATAGATCAGGAGGTCAAGATTTCAAACTTTTAAACAAGGAGTTCGAAAAAATGGAAATGTTTCCACGTAGAGAATTATTCGGTAACGCTGATAATTATTCTTATGGAATACCTGAAAATAAAAATGATGGTCTCGTTTCGGGTGATTTGTTTAAAGAATTTTCTAACCCTGAAACTATAATAAATATGGTCAAGGAAACAATCAAAGGAAATTTCCCCGAAGTACACGGCATACTTATTTTTAAAAATGACAAATTGGTACTGGAAGAATATTTTTATGGGTATGATGCCAATACACCACATCAATTAAGATCAGCAAACAAACCTTTAATTGGAGGAATACTGGGTATTGCAATTGACAAAGGATTTATAAGTAGCGAGAAAGAGAAGCTCTTACCTTTTTTTGCTGCAAAATATCCAAATATTGACAATTTGGATGACAGAAAAAAAGAAATCACTATTGAGAATTTTTTAACCTATCGCCATGGACTGGACTGTGAAAATAACAACGCGGATAGCAAGGGAAATGAAATGCTAATGATGCAAAGTGAAGATTGGGTAAAATACACCCTTGATTTGCCCATGGTAGCAATTCCAGGACAATATTCATCCTATTGTACGGGCTGTGCGCTTACACTGGGAAATTTGGTAGAAATTGCAACAAATGAAAAAATAGAAGACTTTGCTAAAAAATATTTCTATCAACCAATGGAAATTACTAATTATAAATGGGACTTTGAACCAAATCCTTCTAGTAAAAATACTTTCAGTCAAATGTATATTACACCAAGAGATTTAGTTCGTTTAGCAAAAATGTTTAAAGACGGGGGCGTATGGAATGGAAAACAAGTCATATCTAAAGATTGGATAATTAAAACATTCGATATGGAGGAAGGAGACTATGGTTACCTATGGGAACATAAATATTTCGTGATAGACGGTAAAAGATATAATTCTTATCTAGCTTCGGGAAATGGCGGGCAAAAAATTAATATTTGGCCAGAACTTGATATGATTACTGTATTTACAGGGGGTAATTACAATTCATACGAACTTTATGGTAAAAGTACGCCGCCAAATGAAATGATACCGAATTACATATTGAGAGCTCTATAATAAAGGCAGCACTTAAAAAGAACTACTTTAATCAAGGGTTCACATATCGTCGATATTTTGAAATTAAAAAGCTAAAATCCCAATAATAAAGAGGTCTAGGAGACAAGTTCAATTCTTTTTGGGCTAGCTTTTCTTTCCTAAATACGTCAATTGCCCTATTGAGTCGACAGATACTGGCACTTAAGTTTGCGATAAACCATAAAACCAGTATATGAGACGTATTAATCTATCTATGTTATCTTTTCTATTGATTCTATTATGTGCATCTCCAGTTTTGATTGCACAAAATGTAAAAGACTTTAAGGTAAAAATGTTGGGGCCAGCCAATCTTAACTTTAGGAAAGTTCCAAAAAGAGTGGTAATCTCCGATTTTCAGGTCAACTTTCAAACCGCTCTACAACTGGAAGATAAAAAGAAAGGCGGAAAAATGTGGAGAGGGGGTTTAAAAGGAGACGCAAAGGCATCTTTGACGTTGGTCTTGGACGGGCTCAATATAGATGAACTTCAGCAACTCACCGATAAACTCTTTGAACAATACAAAGCCGAACTTGTCGCCAAAGGGTTTGAAATAGCATCCATCGAAGAATTATGGAACCATAATGCATACCAAAAAAATCGTGAGAAAAGATGGGACTTACGGTCTGGACAAGGAGGGGAAAAAGGAGATGAGTTCGGAACCATTGTAATGCGCCCAACCGGTCAGAAATTTATCGTGGCCAAAAAGAATATGGACAATAAAAAAACAGGCCCCCTAAAACTGGCCAATTACGAAGAACAAGTAGAACTGAAAGTTTCCAACCAAAAAAAGGAATTCATTTTTAATAAAGTGGTCCTTAATGTAATGGCTTTTGATAATGCCCTGAGCGAGACCACAAGAGCATTGAACAGGCATGCTGGATACGCACAGGTAAAGGCCGAGACCGATTTTAAGATTGGCACCTCCAGTTTTAATAAGTTCAATATTGGACAAATGATCGTTAAAGGAGGTGTGGAAGTAGCGGGTATTTTGGAAAAGCAAAAGTTTGATGCCTCACAGGGAGCAGATGTGGACAAGAGAGGAACCGATGCCGGGGTTTTCCGTATATGGCGAGTGGAAGATAAAGAAGACATCAATGTTTCAGTGGTAAAATGCGACCCGGAAAAATATAATAAAGGGGCCGAAATGGCAATAACCGCCTTTTTGGGTGCAACTATCGAAAAATTGGCGGATAAGTCAAACTAACGCAAGTTGGGATTATCGACATTTTTCTAAAAAAAGAATATTTATATTCACTTTTGGTTTAGCTTTAAACACCAACCATTTTCTTTTACCATGACCTGTCCAAAAAAAATCCTTTCTCCCATTTTCTTCTTTTGCTCATTAATGTTTAGTATGCCTTTTTTTGCACAAGATATTCAACAACAGATCAGCGCACTAAAGGATAGCTTAAAGTTGAAAAAGGGAGAGGACAGGATTCTGGTCCTGAAGGATATCGGGATGAAGTTTCGTTCCACGGATATGGACAGTGCCAGATATTATACAGAATTGGCATTTAATGAAGCAGAAGCTTTGGATAACGATTATTACAGGGCTAGGATATGGATTGTATACGGAATTCTCTCTTGGGACGAGGGCAGGCCCAAAGATGCATTGAGTTTTCATTTGAAGGCGAAACCAATTTTGGAAAACTCCAAAGATTATTATGTTTTGGGAAGTCTCTATACCAACATGTCCAATGCTTATGAGGCCCTTTCTGAATTTGATACATCTGTAGCATATCAGTTCAAGGCTTTGGAGAATTTTATTGCTGGAAAAGATAGTATTTGGATTGCAGGGTCTTATCTAAATCTTGGAAACAGGTACAAGTTGATCCAAGAACCCGACCTATCCTTGGAATACTATCTAAAGGCATTGAATATGTACAGGAAGATAGGAAACGATTATTTTGTGGCGATGTGCTATAACAGTGTGGCTACGGCCTATCTTGAAAAAAAGCAGTTTGATAAGGCATTTGAATATGCCAAAAAATCGTTTGAGAACTATAACAGCGTCGGTGCAAGGTTGGATCAAGGGTATCCGTTGACGAACATGGCCTTGGCAAATTGGGGGCTTGGAAATTTTGATGATGCTGAACATTATTATAACCAGGCCATAGCCATTCAAGAAGAAAGGGGAGAACGTTTGGCCCAGATTTCCTTAAAAAACGATCTGGCCAATATCTATCTTAAACAGGGAAAAACCAATCGTGCCGAAAAATTGGCTATGACTACATATCAAGAAGCAAATTCAATAGACTACCTTCCAGGTATTGATGCTCTATCTAAGACCCTGTCCTTAATTTACGAAGAAAAAACAGATTTTAAAAAGGCCTATGTTTATCATCAAAAGCATAAGGCTGCAAGAGATAGCTTGTACTTTGCAGAAAAGGCAAAGGAAATGTTTAACCTAAAAGAAAAATACGAGTCCGAACAAAAGGAGAATGAAATCTTGCGCCAACAAAACCAGCTGGTAGAAAGCGAACTGTCCATAAAAAAACGCAATAATATGCTGATGGGTAGCGGCGGTTTGGTGGCAATACTGTTGATTGTTGGATTTGTACTGTTCAGGGAACAGAAAATAAAGGCGAAGAACTTTGAAAGGGAGACCGTTCTTGAGAAAGCAATGGCCAAGGCCCGAGCACAAGAAAACCTTAAAGAGCAACGTTTACGGATTGCTCGGGATCTACACGATAATATTGGTTCTCAGCTTACATACCTTACTTCCCTAACCGATTCCGCAAAACGAGGAATAGACAAAGGAGAAGTGTTTTTAATGGAAAAACTTACCCAAATGAAACAGTTTTCGTTGGTTACTATCTCCGAGCTTCGGGATACCATTTGGGCCATGAACAAAGACGAGATCAGCTTGGAGGATATTAAGGAGCGTACCCAACAATTGGCTGCGACCGTACATGAAGCAACAGATGATAAAACGCGAGTTAAAGTTAAAGGAACCCCTGCCAATAGGGTGCTCAACGCTTTTGTAGGAATGAACCTTTTCAGAATTATTCAAGAATCGGTCAACAATGCCGTGAAGCATTCGGGAAGCGAACTAATAGAAGTAATATTTAATGAAATTGATGGTGCAGTACAAATTGTGGTCCTAGACTTTGGAAGAGGGTTCGACACGTCAAAAGAGTCAACAGGGAACGGACTTCATATTATGCGAAACAGGGCCGAAAAAGCAGGTGTTGATTTTGAACAGGAAAGTAAACTGGGTAAAGGCACCAAGGTAACATTGAGGGTTAGGGTATAATAGGATAGTAGAAAAAAGACGACCATGAGCAAGATTAAACTGGCCATAGTGGACGACAATACATTTTTGGCGAGGGCCGTCCGCGAAAAATTGGTCCATTTTGAAAATTTGGATATCAAGTACATGGCATTTAATGGTAGTGAACTGTTGGCCGCACTAGAAAAAAACCATAATCTGGATTTGGTGCTCTTGGATATTGAAATGCCTATATTGGACGGCATAGAAACCGTGCATATCGTAAAACGGAAATACCCACACATTAAAGTTCTTATGCTAACGGTTTTTGATAATGATGAGAATATTTTCAACGCAATACAAGCAGGCGCCGATGGCTATTTGCTCAAGGAAATAGAAGGACAAAAACTGCACAATGCCATTGTGGAGACCATTGGGGGAGGCGCGGCAATGAGCCCTTCAATCGCCGTAAAGACACTTAAATTGTTACGGTATCCAGAGAAACAAAAAGCCCTATCCACACAGGAAGAGGATATTTTACTAAGTTCCCGCGAAAAGGAGGTATTGGAACAACTGGCCGAAGGGTTAAGCTATACCGTGATTGCCAAAAATCTCTTTCTCTCCCCAAGTACGGTAAGAAAGCATATCGAGAATATTTACAAGAAGCTTCAGGTCCACAACAAATTGGAGGCCGTGCAAAAGGCACGAAGACAAAGTCTAATTTAGTACATTAAAATCTTAATTTGTTTAAGTATATTTGATTTAACGACAGACAAATTAATCACAGAAGTTGACAAATTGTCAATATTCTGAAATCGAAAAGTAAAAACCCCGATAAAATAGAGGATCCGGGAACGAAATTAGATTCTACTAGGGCTACAAAATAGGGGTGAAAAAAGTGTGAAATAAGTCAAAAGCAGTGGTTTTTAATCGAAGTTTAAGCCTTGCACCAAATTTAAATTGTTTAAAAAAGGATGTCGGATAATTTGCAATACGTTAAATCAATTCTGTTCTCTTGCCAGAGGATAATCCAACCTTGATTATTCAAAATGTTACATTGTTAAATTAATGGACGCTTAATGGTTAAATTCGAGTAAAGTATTATATTTAGCCAAGAAAATACTTATAAAAATTGATAATATTGGTGGTAAAGGGGGTACGCCCTCAATGGGCAAAAGTTAAGCCCTTTTTTTTATTCTACACATTTTTGATGCTTACTTGCGTAAGCAATGGTGCAAATGCTCAATCGGCTATCTCACCATCTTTGGTATATGATTCATTCGACTCCATTATTGGGGAGCAAAATATGGAGCTGTACAGTGGCCCATTGTTCCAGGAAGAAAATCGAAACATTAAAAATACCCATCCTTATTTTTTGGAGAGAGGATTTTTAAATGGCGATGTTGTGTTCGATGGACAGCCTTATTTTGACCAGAATTTGAAATACCACCAAGAATTGGATCAACTATTAATTACCTCAAAATATAGTCCAACAGGTTTAATTGTAAGGTTAATTGAGGATAAGGTACAAGAATTTACCATAAACGGACATCGGTTCGTGAGATTTCCATCGACTAAACAGAATGGCAAAATTAAGGGGTACCTAGAAGTTATTGAAACTGTTAATGGGAACATGTTGCTCAAAAAATATAAAAAGAAAGCTGTGGAGTCCAGAAAAGAGAGTAAGGTCGTTACTGAATTTGAAGAGCATATCGATTATGTATTGTACATGCAAGACAAGCTACTTTTGGCAAATACAAAAAAGCATTGGAGCAACATCTTTAACAATAAAAAACAAGAGTTAAGGGATTTTTACAAACAAAACAGAATTACATACCGGTCAGATAAGGATACTTTTTTTAAACTATTGCTCAATACTCTGACAAACCACGCGGAATAATGAAAAACTATTTGATCTTGATTCTACTCATATTGGTTTGTATCGAATCTTATGCCCAAGTAAATGACGAACATACATTCTCTTTTCAAAATATTTCTCGTTTAAAAGCTTTACGGGAAATCGATTCGACAACAAATTATCAAGTATATTTTCAGGAAAACTGGTTTTCGGATAGTTTAGTTCAAAAAGAATACAGGAATAGGGATATAGAACATATTATATCCGATTTATTGGATGGGACAACGGTGAACTATTTTCTGCTGGCCCCAAATAAAATTATACTTACCAATAACAATAATATTTATTCCAGTCTACCGGAGGGCTTTTTTGGAAAGGACTCATCTGCCGTACAAACTGAAACGATACTTAAAAAGACCTCTCCCATATTTTATACGACAAATATCCAAAGAGTTTCGGCCAAAAGGGAAGTAGTTAGAGTAGGACGGGAATCAATGGGGCAGACCAAGGAAAGGTATACGTTGAGCGGAACGATCAGAAATTTTGAGTCGGGAGAGCCAATTCCTGATATGACAATTTCTACGGACGATAATCGTTTACTTGCAGTTACATCTTTTGAAGGATTTTACCGTATAGAATTACCGGCAGGATCTAATGTTTTGAAATTTAGGGCATTGGGCATTGAAAGGGCAGAAAAAGAAATAGTCATTTTTAATGACGGTACATTGAACATGGAGTTTAATGAAAGTCTTGAACAGCTGGACGAGGTTGTGGTAGAAGGTGATATTTATAAAAATATTGAAGAAACAGTAAGTGGAACCGAAGAAATCAATAGTGAGGAAAGTAAAACCATTCCTTTGGTTCTAGGGGAAAGAGATGTTTTAAAGGTGGCCACGGCATTACCAGGGATTTCCTCTGCAGGAGAAGGTTCTGCCGGATTTAATGTGAGGGGAGGTAGAGCTGATCAAAACCTAGTCTTGTTCGATGGTGCCACCTTATATAATCCGCAACATTTTTTTGGTGTTTTTTCTGCAATCAATCCATTTGCTATCGGTCAATTGGAGGTGTACAAAGGAAATATACCTGCAAGATTTGGAGGTAGATTGTCTTCCGTGTTCGACATAACGACCAAGGATGGAGATAACAGTGAGTTTAAAGGAGAGGCATCCATTGGTCCCGTTACTAGTAATATGGTTTTGGAGACCCCTGTTGTTAAAGGAAAATCCTCTTTGCTTTTTGGAGCGAGAGGGGCCTATGCAAATTGGATTTTACGTTCCATGAAAGAACAATCTCTGAGCAAAAGCCGAGCAACTTTTTATGATGTGGTATCGAATTATACACATCAGTTTGATGCCAACAACAAGTTAAAAGCAACGGCATACTACAGCAAAGATAATTTTAGTATTTCGTCAGATTCCCTATATGTTTACGATAATAGATTGATTTCGTTGAGGTGGCAACATAAATTCAACGATAAGCATTTATCGGAGCTACAATTGGCCAATAGTAGCTATTCTTTTAATATTGAGTACGAAAGGGGAGCGAATAATGATTTTGATTTAGGTTATGAAATCAATGAGACTGAAGCAAGGTTGAACTTTGATTACTTATATAATACCAATCTAAAACTGAACTATGGTATCGAAGGAAAGTTTTACTTGGTTGAGCCAGGAAATCTGGAGCCTTTAAACTCGGAATCAACGGTAGAAAATATATCCTTGGATAAAGAAAAGGCTTTGGAATCTGCAGCATACATATCAGCAAATTACAGTTTCACCAAAAAGTTTGCCGTCGACTTAGGAGTAAGGCTTTCAATGTTCAACGCTTTAGGTGAGCGTACACAATTTGAATACGAGTCCGGGGCCCCCAGAAGTCAAAGCACGGTCAGGGATACAGTTCAATACGGAAACAATGAGGTTATCAACACATACGGAGGACCCGAAATACGTGCAGGCGCAAGATATTTGATTACTCCCAGCCTTTCGGTAAAAGCAGGATACAATAAATCAATACAGTATGTGCATATCCTTACAAATAATACTACCGTATCTCCAATTGATACATGGAAACTTTCCGACTTGAATATTGAACCACAGGAAGGGCATCAATATTCTTTAGGTTTATTTAAGAACCTGGATGCCGATGCCTATGAAATAAGTTTGGAAGGCTTTTATAAAACGAGTGACAATGTACTCGACTTTAAGACCGGTGCACAGTTGTTGATGAACGAGAACGTGGAAATGGAAGTTTTACAGGGAAAAGGCAAGGCCTATGGTTTGGAGTTTCTTCTTAGGAAGAATAGGGGGAAACTTAACGGATGGTTGGGATATACCTATTCACGATCTTTTTTAAAATTGGATAGCGACTTTGCCGAGGAACGAGTCAATAATGGTGATTTTTTTGCATCCAATTTTGATAAGCCCCATGATCTGAGCATGGTGGCCAATTATAAATTCACCAAGAGGTTTAGTTTGTCCGCCAATTTTGTATACCAAACAGGAAGGCCAGTTACTGTGCCAGTAGGGAATTTTTCTTTCAATGATGCGGAGTATGCAGTTTATAGTGATAGGAATAGTTACAGAATACCCGATTTCTATAGGTTAGATCTCGGGTTCAATATTGAAGGAAACCACAAATTGAACAAGCCAGGCCATAGTTTTTGGACAATTTCGGTTTATAATGTTTTAGGAAGGAACAATCCTTACTCGGTATTTTATGTAACCGAAAATGGAAATGTGGAGGCCTATAAGAGTTCCATTTTTTCCATACCCGTTCCTTCGATTACTTATAATTTTAAATTTTAGACCCCAATATGTCTACAAAAAATACTTTTGGTTTTTACCTGATCATGGTTGTATTGATTTCGATTACTTCTTGTACGGAGCCGTTCGAAGTGGAGACCACGGATTTTGAGGACATTCTCATTATTAACGCTAGTATCACATCAGAGACCAAACAACACGAGATTTATATAACAAGAAGCTACAAGGCGGAAGAAAAGGAGGTGAAGGTTTCTGGTGCAAAGGTCGAAATACTTGTAAACAATGGTGAATCCTTGACATTTGAGGAAACATCACCGGGTATTTATAGATCCACGACAGTTTTTGGAGCAGTCCCGGGGATGGATTATCAATTGAATGTTACTGATGAAAAAGGAGAAAGGTTTGTTTCACCAGAGGTACAGATAACGGCTCCAACTAGTATTGATGAAATATCGGCAAAGAGAATCGTTAACGAAAATGGGATGGATGGGGTCGAGATTTATGTAGATGGGACTTCTATAGCTGAAAACGAAGGATATTTTAGATACGAATACGAGGAAACATATAGATGGGAATCTTTTTTTAAACCATTAAAAGGATTCAGAATTGTATCCGAGTCCCCACCTCTGTTGGAATTGGTTAATAAGGAAACTGAAGAGCGTTTTTGTTATGTGACCGAAAACTCAAATACCATACTTATTGCGGAAACCAACAACTTAGCGCAAGATAAGGTGGATGATTTCCCCGTTAGGTTTATCGAACGTAGGGATAGAAGAATAGCGTTCAGATACAGTATATTGGTAAAGCAATTTGCACAAACCAGTACTTCGTACGAATTTTATCAAACCCTAAAAAGCTTTTCTAGCAGCGACAATTTGTTTTCCCAACCTCAACCAGGTTTGATTGTGGGGAACATAAGGCATGAATCGGATGACAATGTAAAGGTAGTTGGCCTGTTCGAGGTGGTTTCTTTCACATCCAGTCGTTTCTTTTTTAGCTTCCAAGAAATATTTGGCAACGATATTCCATTTTTAGATGATTGCCCACGCGATAGCTATGGCTCACTCTCCGATCCAGAACTTTTTCAACGATTTAAGAGTGGCCTAATCAAATTTGTTGCCGAAGATCCACCGTTTACCTATCAAGTAGCGCCTGCACGATGCGTGGATTGTACGCGATTCGGTACAAACGTGGTGCCCGATTTTTGGGAAGACTAATAATTCAATAGGACAATGCTTAAAAAGATTTTGAATAAAATAGTGGCCTTTTTCTTTGTAATCTCTGCAATGGGCCAGAATGTTCAAGACAGCTCCCAATATTCGGGGCTGGTTCAAGGAATAGGGGTGGAAGGCATTTATATCCATTATAATACAAATCTGCTTTTTACAGGGGAGTACTTGCATTTTAAGTTGTACGCCCTGAACAAAAAAAGTCAATCCCTTTCAATGGCCAGCAAGGTCGCCTATGTTGAATTATTGAACGGACAAGGAGAGAGGGAGTTGATTCAAAAGGTAAAATTGATTGATGGAATGGGACAAGGAGATGTTTTTATTCCTACAAGCTTGAATTCGGGATACTATACTCTGGTTGCTTACACAAATTACATGAAGAATTGGCCTAGCGATACCTTCTATGCCGATGATATTGTAGTTGTAAACCCCTATACCAATGACCAAAAAGTATTTTGGGGCACAACCGTTTCAGAAAAAGGTCAGTACATTGAACAAAAAAATAATTACAAGGAACAGATTCTAAATAGTGAACTAACTCTTGCTTTGGATAAGAAGGTATACGGTAAAAGGGATAAAGTATCATTAAAAATAGAAACCAAGCCAAATAATTATGGCATTTACTCGGTTTCCGTTCGTAGAATAGACCAGGAATTGTACTTTGACAGAAGGTATGACCCAAAGGATTACTTGAAAAATTTTGCTTCGGTAGACTTTACTCCCTCAGAGTACAAATATTTGCCAGAACTTAGAGGTGAATTGGTAAGTGGGTCGGTTATGGGTGACAACGGGCTTGCCATGCCCAATACAAAGTTTGTATTTTCCTTGCCAGGTAGTCAGTACGAATTTAGGTTCGCTCGAACCGATTCATTCGGCAAATTCCGGTTTTCATTAAATTCAGAGAATTTAGATACTAAATCTATATTTCAAGTGTGGGGCGGACAACAGGATAAGTATTCAGTTGAAGTCGCACCAATTCCCGATTTGGAATTGAAACGAAAGGCGCCAAAACAATTTGTACTTGAAAGGAGCATGAAAAGTCTGATAGAGGAACGGAGTACATACAATCAAATTGAAAATGCATATTTTAATAGCAAACCGGATACAGTTCTTCTAAAAAACGATTTTGTTCCAATATATGGAAACGATTTTACCGAGTATAAGTTGGATGAGTACACCCGATTCCCGACTTTTAAGGAAACACTGGTGGAAATTGTGGACAATGCCTGGATAGCAACCAATATTGAAGGAGAAGAAAGTATTTTTGTTAGAGACTTTCAGGCAACCAACATGGATGCTGGCTACGCTCCCCTCGTAATCGTAGATGGAATTGTGCTGCAGGACCATACTGATTTGATCGGGTATGATATAAATATGGTAGAGAGCATTGTATTGGCAAGGAACCAGTTTGTTGTTGGAGGGCAAATTTTTCAAGGAATTTTTGATGTTAAAACGTTTGATGAAGACTTTGCAATGAGCTATCAACAAACCGATCTGAAGAATATTGAATTGATCAGGCCTCAAGCGCAAAAGAAATACTTTAGACAAGATTATAGTGTTCGGTCTTTTGAAACTATTCCGGATTTCCGACAACAACTATTATGGGAACCAAATATGGAGCTGTCCAAACCAGCCTCGACAATACATTTTTTCACCTCTGATTCAGTAGGTGAATTTGAGATTGTTATAGAAGGATTTACAAAAGGAATGCAACCTATTAAGGCTGTGCAATACTTTACTGTTGAATAGAAACCATTATTTGCAGTAATTAAGTCAAAATAGGGAAGTATTCTTTTATTACCCAACATTTAGATAATACCATCTTCAAGTTAAGGTCATTTTTGGTCGATTTTGTTATTCCAATTTTGACAACCCAAGTTTTTTTTTATAATTTTTCCATACAATCACAATTGTTTGGTCTAAATCGAACAATAAATCAATCTTAAGACGATGAATAACCTCAAACGCGTAATAGTTGACTATAAAAAATTGACCTCTGAAGTGCTCAAGCTTTTGGTGGATAAATATCCCGATGGTTACGGGGACGATGATGTGATCAACTTTAAAAACCTGAAAGGTGAAACCATAGAAGCCGTAGAGGTATCCACAGAAGACACCAAGTATTTAGTAAAGATCAGCTCAAAATTAGAGCGCACCATGGCGGACTTCGATGAAGATGACGACGATGATTTTGACTCCGAGGATTATGAAAAAATTCCCGGTGACAGCGATGAGTTCTCCGATTCCGATGATAACGACGAGGTAGAGGACTAATTTGTCGTAGCCTTTAGATTATCCAACATTTCCTTGGTCGTTTGGTCCAGGTCGAACCTAGGTGTCCATCCCCACTGTTGGCGAGCTTTGGTATCATCTATACTACTTGGCCAAGAATCAGCAATTTCCTGTCTAAAATCGGGAGCATAACTAATGGTGAACCCAGGTATATGCTTTTCAATGCTCTTAGAAATTTCTTTGGGGGTAAAGGTCATACCGGCCAGATTGTAGGACGATCGTACTTTTATTTTTTCAGCCGGACTTTCCATTAAGCTAATGGTCGCCCTTATTGCATCATCCATGTACATCATGGGCAATTGGGTCTCACTGCTCAAAAAACACTCATATTTACCTTGTTTTAGGGCTTCGTGGTAGATTTCTACAGCATAGTCAGTAGTGCCGCCACCTGGCATGGTTTTCCAACTTATTAGGCCAGGATACCTAACACTTCTAACGTCTACCCCATATTTTTTGTGATAATACTCGCACCAACGTTCCCCAGATTGCTTACTAATACCATAAACCGTGCTGGGCTCCATAATGGTGTTCTGTGGGGTGTCTTCCTTGGGGGTATTTGGGCCGAAAACGGCGATACTGGAAGGCCAAAAGATCTTGGAGATCTTCTTTTCCTTGGCTAGGTTAAGAACATGGAACAAAGAGTTCATGTTTAGGTTCCATGCTCTCATCGGGAATTTTTCCGCAGTTGCACTGAGCATGGCGGCCATTAAATACACTTCCTCAATTTCGTAATGCATAACCACATCTTCGACAGCAGCATAGTCGGTGGCATCCAGCAATTCAAAGGGTCCCGACTGCATTAGGGCATCTCCTCCTTCTCTAATATCGCTTGCAATAACATTGTCCGCACCATATTTGTTGCGTAGCTCAAAGGTTAGTTCGGTTCCTATCTGACCGCAAGCGCCAATAATTAAAATGGGTTTGTGCATGTAAATCGAAGTTAATTTAGTTTGTTGCCAAAGATACCCTTTCTTAAAATTTGTACATTCGCTTATGCGAAAATTGTTAGGTATTTTACTGCTGTTCTCCATACTGGGAGGATGTAAGAAGGTTGAGAAGGCCACGGCCGAGGTCGAATCCCCCGAGTTGGAGTTCGATTATCAAAAAATGCCGGATAAAATTGAGTTCAACCCGGAAGCAACCGCCATAGTTGAGGAGTGGCCAGAGTTCAAGGATTTGAATTCCAGTGTGGACGTACTGTACAGGGCAACCAACAACGAAGATTTGGCCCTGGCCATAGACGATCTTATCGAGAAAGAGAAAAAAATGGCCAACGGTAAGTATCCCGAACTTTTCGATACCTTTCAGGTAAAGAGTAGGCAAAGTGTGATGCGGACTTTCCTGTACAAGGCAAAAGCAAGCATCCTAGAGAACCAACCAACAACTGGTCCGATTGTGGAAGCCTTGGAAGCATATAACAACATGCGAAAACAACTAAACATAATAGTAAATAGCCAATTGGATAAAAAACTGATCTTGGATGAAACATAAAATTATAATTATCGCTGTACTGTTAATGGTAAATACCGTTTTGGCCCAGACCAGTGATGAGCAAAAAATAAATAAGGTGTTGGATAACTGGCACCTGGCAGCGGCCAATGCAGATTTTGAGGCCTATTTTGGCAATATGACCAAAGAAGGGGTGTTTTTGGGCACGGATGCCATGGAAAACTGGCAAAATACAGATTTTAGGGAGTTTTCCAAACCATATTTTGATAAAGGAAAGGCATGGAACTTTACTACCGTCCAGCGGAATGTGTATCTGGATGATTCTGGGAATTTGGCCTGGTTCGATGAACTTTTGGATACCCAAATGAAAATATGTAGAGGTTCGGGTGTGCTCAAAAAAGAAAATGGGCAATGGAAAATTGCCCATTATGTACTTTCAATTGCCGTTCCCAACGAATATGTAGATGAACTTGTCCAAATCAAAGAAGAAAAAGACAATGCAATCTTAGAGGAGCTAAAAAAAAACAGACAATAGATTAGTTCCCGTCGCTCTGGGCTGCTTCTTTTTTTCTGGCTTCCAATGCCTGTTTGCTCAAACTCGCCAAGTTAAAGTTCGGTGCAATCTTTAGGGCTTCATCTATAGAAACTATAGCAGCATCAATATTTTCTTTGTCCAGATTGAAATCTGCCAATCCTTTTAAATGATAAAATGCAGCTTTTAAAGGAACCTCGTAGGGCTGCTGACGTTCGTAAAAAGCATACTTCATTTCGTCGGTGGCATTGGCAATACCGTACTCAATGTTCACTCTTGCATTGCTGGTTTCGCCGGTCTGTATCTTAAGGTCGGCCATTTCGTAGGCCAGGTAAGGAGATGGATTTCTCGAGAAAAGCTCCTCAAAATGCTCCAATGCCCTTTTGGGCTGGTTAAGCGCCTTTAACGAAAATGCTTTGATCTGTACGGCAAGATCGGAATCGGTGGCATCTTTATCCACACCTATGGTGTTTAGGGCCTGCATGTGTTGTCCGTTGTTCATATAAACAAAGGCCAAGGTGTCCTTTCTTTCTTTTGATGGCGCCAAAACGTTCAAATGGGTCAACGCTCCAATAACACCGTTTACATCTCCCTGCAAACGCATTTCTTTGTAATACGCTTCATAATGTTTTAAAAGTTCGTTGCCGGTTTGCGAAATACCGCTAATGCCCGTTAAAAGGAGCAATACGAGTATAGTCTTTTTCATTGATCTTCAGTTTAGTGCGCCAAATCTAACAAAATAATCCCAACCAAGCTGTTAAGAATACAATAAGTAATGGAAGGTTCTCAGGAAACAATGGAGGTAGTGAAGTTATGGGATTTGTTTAAAAAATTCTGGCTCAAAACGATTTTTCCCATTGCCTTGGATGATGTTTCTTTATACGATGGCGTGGGGATTCCTCTTTTCTGGGCCTCCTCAAAATAGTACAACTGCTTTTTGGGATGATAAGGGTAAACACCGTTGAAAATTTCGCCCCAATAACCTTCTTCCAATATGGTTTGGATCATGTGAATGCAATCGTACAGGTGAATCAAGTTGATGGCATGGTTGCCGTTGCCAAGTTGCTTCCTGCCCGATAAGGTGGTCACAGGGTGTCTGTCCGGACCAATTAGTCCTCCAAAGCGGACTATAGTGGTATCGAGGCCAACCTCTTTTTGGAACATGTTTTCACATTGCACCAATTGTCTGCCCGATTCCGTATTGGGACGTACCGGTGTTGCTTCGGTAACCTCTCCCTCCAAATCTCCGTATACCGCAGTACTGCTCACAAAAATAATATTGGAAATTTCGCTGTCTTTCAATTCAGATATCAGGAACTTTATTTTGTCAACAAAACTCTCGGCATTGTTGCCTCGTAACTTCGGTGGCACATTAATGATCAAGGTCCCGACTTGGGAAAGAAATTCCTTAATATTTCCCTCGGTTCCAGTTTCGGTCAAACGAATTTCGAAGGGTTCAATACCTTCGTTCTGCAATTTCTCTAATTTACCGGTGGAAGTGGTGGTCCCTTTAACGTGATATCCTTTTTTTATCAATGATTTGGCCAAGGGAAATCCCAGCCAACCACATCCCAGAATACCAATATGTTTATTCAAATCGCAAAGTTTTTATGGTCAATATAGCATCATTTAACACAAAAGGGGTGGGAATACTGTTTTTTGGTCTTTTCGGTATACTAAAATCCGGATGTGTCAACAAATCGTTGGATGCTTCGTATAAAGTGAGTTCCAATACCGAATCCTTAGGGAATTCGAGTTGCAGTTCTGTAAAATCATTATTGGAAATATAATGAGTGACCAACCTGTTTTTCCTGTTTTCGAGGAAATAAGGGGATAATTCGATTTGGTTCACTTTTGCCTTCGATAAATTGATCGGATTGGTAAATACCTCAAGGCGGTTCACCGTTCTTTTCGGTGTGATGCAAAGTTCTATTACCCTGTTTTTCCCAACAATAGTGTCCATCACGGTATCAATATAGGATGCTTCCAGTTGTTTTTTTGGTGCATCTGCCACATAATTTAAATTAGTGCGGTATTTGCTGGATATGGTCTCAGCTTTAGGTTTTCTTTTGTTTTCGTTAATAAATTGGCCGTTCCAATCAATTAGAACGTTATCGTATGTGGCCCATAGTGCTGAGTCGTCGTCCGTATTATAAACATATAGCAGACTGCTGGGTTTTGGTCTTTCTTCGTTGAAGTCGGATTGTATGTGACTCGTAATTCCGAATGCAAAAAAAAGAAGCAGGAATAAATAGGCCAGTCTCCTTTTACTTTTTAACTGACCTAAAAATGGGAGTGCCAGGAAAAACAACAACGTCGTAAAAAGGGTCGCGGCCACCATCATTTTTAAACCAAGGCCTACGGGAAACATTTTAATGAATGGGGAATAGATAAGAACCGCGGGCAAGGCCAAGAACAGCATTAAAAATGGATTGGGCTTCTTTTGATTGATGGTTACGAGCAACCCTGCCAGCAAGCCGAACAGGGGTACTATAAAAAAACTGGCGCCTTTTAAGTATTGTGCTACCAAGCCGCAAATTAGCAACCAAATAAAAATAGGGGCTACCAATAAACTTGGGGTAGGGGTTTTTCGGAATTTATGATAGGTGTAAAAGCAGATAAACAGCGAGAACATAACATACACGGCAATGTAAGTGTGGCCGTTGTAGGTAAACCCGTGGAGCATATCCTTATACCCGGGGTACCACCAAGTAATTATGGCCCAACAAAAATAGCCGACCGCCCCGTTAACTACTAAGGTGATGAGGACGGGAACAAAGCCTTTTAAAACATCGTTTGTTTTTAAGACCTGTTTTTTAAACCCTGAAAAAAGTAATAGGACAAAAGCCAAAACTGCAATGCCAAATGCGGGCCAGATCCACTCAAATGGATAGGAAACCAGATTAAAGATGGGGATATTGAAATACACATAATCATCCAAACTTTTTAAATTATCCAAATCGGCCTTACTAAAATGTGCGAGCAACGGCATTAAATAACTGCCTTGGTGAGCTAAGGTTTTTCGGTCCAAACGCTCATAATTGTCCAGGGCGGTGTGGTAATCAAAATGGTCATCTATAAAAGCAAAGTTAAATCCATCAATATCTGCATCTTCCCTAAAAACGGTTAGGTCGGTATCGTTGGGGAGCATTTTATAAATGCTATAGGCCAAAGAGTTCGCAACCGGGTATTTGGGATTTGCCTTTGTAAATTCCTTGATCAAAGTGCCATTGCCGCGATTGGTCTCTATAAGCATATAACTGGGCCCGCCGCTACCGCGAGCCTCAAAATTTAGGGCTAGCCCCACATTTTTTGCCCAGGGGTGTTTATTTACAAAAAGGTCGGCTCCATTAAGGCCAAGTTCCTCGGCATCGGTAATTAGTATAATGATATCGTTCTCTGGGGTTTCATTGTTGCTCAAAAATGCTCGGATTCCCTCCAAAATTGTGGCAACTCCACTGCCTGCATCACTTGCTCCAAAGGAGGAATGGGGGCTACTATCGTAATGCGAGAGCACCAGTAATGCTTTTCCGTTGCCACTGCCCTTAATTCTTGCCAAAATATTCGTGGCTTTGCTCAGATTGCCCCAGTCTCCAGCGGTGTAATCCTGTTGTGTGGTAGTTTCCAGACCCATTTTTTTGAGTTCGGAGATAATATAGGTCCTGGCTCTTTGGTGTCCTGGAAAACCAACGGCATGTGGTTCTTTGGATAATTCTTTTACATGGGAAAGCGCTCTATCTGTGGAGAAAGCTCCCAACGGGGCATCCTGATCGGTTTTGTACTGGGGCGTCAAGGATCTAAAACTCCAATACACGGCAAGAAAAAGTAGAATTAGGGCAAGGGTCCGGGAAAACTTCATGGCGTAGCGATATTCATAATTTAAAATGTGAATATATGAAAGGTTCTCATCTTTAAGCGCTTAAAATTAGGTTATTCGCTAAAAAAAACTATATTTAAGAATCAACTTTAAAATCTAACCTTATGGCAATCAAAAGTTTTCAAGGCATACGGAGCAAGGAGGAGAACAAGAAAAAGTACAATGCCCCAATTTTGGTGGAAGATTACATGACCAATAAATTGATCACATTTTCCCCTGAGCAGTCCATTTTGGAAGTAATGGAGACGTTTGCCAAACATCACATTTCCGGTGGACCAGTGGTAGATAATAATGGGTTTTTGGTAGGAATCATATCCGAGGCGGATTGCATGAAACAGATATCGGAGAGTAGATATTTTAACCAACCCATTTTGGATAAAAGTGTTGAGCGGTTTATGACCAAAAATGTGGAGACCATACCCCACGACATGTCCATTTTCGATGCAGCGGGCGTATTTGATCGTCACAATAGGCGCAGATTGCCCGTTATGAAAAACGATATTCTCGTTGGGCAGATAAGCCGAAAGGATATTGTGATCGCAGCACTTAAATTAACGTCGCACAGTTGGAAATGATCACTCCCTTTTTACGATCATAAAATAGTCGTTGTCCAGCGGCAAATACCCTAGATCATACACAAAAAAATAGGTACTGCCCTTTTTTGTGGTATATAGGTTTGTAATGTATTCAAAATCAAATCCTTTATCCAACAAACGCATTTTTGTGGTCTTTGTTTTCCCATCCCGGAGGGTAAAGCCATTCAGTATCCGGTAGTTTTTGCGTAATTTGTTGTTTATGTTGCGTACTAGGTTTTTACTGTCTCGGTTAAGTCGGTTGTTATAGGCGTTCCTACAATGGTCGGAACAGTACTTTTGATCTATGCGACCGAGTAGTTTTTCACCGCAGACCAAACAATTTCTTTCGGACATGTGATAAGATTTAGGTTACCACAATATCATACTTTTTTAATAAACCGATCAATCCCTCTTGGCTAAACCTGGTTTTCCTTAGTTGGTTGATGGTTGGATCTATATTAAAACCAAAGGCAGTACTCAAATCGGCTCCGCTTAGATCCGTATTCTCGAAAATAGCATTGTCAAAATCACAATTTGGAAATTTGGCCATAGTTAATTGGGTGTCTGTAAAATCGGTTTGATGCAGCCTGCAGTCCATAAATTGGATTTGGGGGAGGTTCATCCCAATAAATGATGCCACGGATAAATTACAGTCCAAAAAACGCAAAGTCAATAAAAGTTGATTACAGGTTTCAAATTGAACCCCCACCATTTTACAGCTTTTAAAGGTTGCACCATTAAAAATGGTATGGGCAATATTGGTATTGGTAAGGTCGCACCCATCAAAAGTGCAGTCCACAAAATTTTGGTTGTCCAAAAAACCTTTGGAGAACAGGCAGTCCACAAAACTACATTCTTCATAATCGCCTTTGGGCAATTTTGTTTGGGTAAAATCCTGTTTTACGAACTCCTGTTCCAGCCAAAAGTTATCCGCCATTACTCCTTGGTCAAGATTATGGCGGGCACATTCAGTGCTTTGAACATTTGGTTATATGTTCCCATACCATCCACTACAATGGCGTTTTTTTCATCTTCGTAAGTCTTCCATTGGGCCAAAAGATCACGTAACCTTTCTTTGGCACCTTGGGTTACCTTTGGTTCGGCCACATCTACAAAGCCTTTCAAATGCATAAATTCGGCATTGAGTTGATTTTTAAAATTGATTACATCTTGGAAAGTTTTTTGGTTGGGCTGGATCAGCTTTTCTTCCCAATTGGTTATTCTCTCCAATAATTCATCACCGTTTTCCAACAATGCTTTGGCGTTTTCGTGGTCTTTAAGCAATTTTTTATAATGTTTTAACTGACTTTTGGCCTCGCGCATTTGGTTTACGGAATGGTGCATACTTGCCACTGTTTCATCAATTTTATTGAGTACCGATTGCTGTTCTGCGTAATCCATGGGAGTGCCACTAACTTTTGGATCGGCAAGAACCGTTGCTTCTGTTTCTACGGAACGTCCCTCGGATGTTAAACGTAAAGTGTAAGTGCCAGGGGACACACGAGCTCCTTTATAATTGCCATAAACAAAAACTTTGTCCACGGCAGGTACAGCTTCTTTGCTAAAATCCCATGTAAAACGGTTGTACCCTTTGGCCGACGGCAATACATCGGGTTTTGGAGGTCCACCGGGCCAGCTTTTAAAACTCTTATCGGGTTGATTGGTCACTGTTTTTATCACCTTGCCAGCGGAAAGTACCTCGAGTTTTAGTTCTATCGTGTCCAATTTTTTGGGCAGGTAGTAATCAAAAGTAACGCCCGATTTTGGGTTTTGACCCAACCCTGGAACAGTGGAATTGGTGCTTCCATTAAAGATGCGATAGGAAGGTTTTGGGGGCACAATTTGAAGCTCGGAAGTTGGTTCGATGCTATGTTGGATCGCTCCTAGATCATCCAGAATCCAAAAAGAACGACCGGCTGTTGCCGCTACAAGATCATTATCGTGGATCACCAAATCATTGATGGGTACCACAGGAAGGTTTAATTGCAGCGGTTGCCAGTTGGAACCATCATCCAGTGAAACAAAAAGACCTGTTTCGGTACCGGCATAGAGTAACCCTTTTTGCTTTTTGTCCTCACGCACTACACGGGTAAAGTTGTGCTCGCCATTTATTCCGTTGGTTATTTTGGTCCAAGTTTGCCCGTAATCGGAGGTTTTAAAAATATAGGAGTTCAAGTCCATGAACTTATAGCGCATCAATGTAATATATGCTGTTCCTGGCTCGTGCGGGGATACTTCGATGCTGTTTATAATACCTTCTTTACTATTGGGAGGGGTAATATTTTCCCAGCTTTCACCTCCATTTTTGGTAATATGGACCAGTCCATCGTCCGAACCGGCATATAAAACTCCTTTTTCGTGAGGGGATTCCACCAAGTACATAATGGTATTGTAGTTTTCTCCACCAGCTGCTTCGTTGGTGTATGGGCCACCTCCCGGACCTTGCTGGTCGGGATTGTTCCGGGTAAGATCGGGGCTCACTACTTCCCAACTATTGCCCGCGTCCTGTGTTCTAAACACCACGTTCCCGGCATGATAAATGGTGTTTCTGTCGTGGGGGGAACTGATTATGGGTGCGTTCCAGTTGTATCGGAACTTAAAATCTTTGGGAACTTTGCTCAGTCCCAGTTCTGGGTATTCTTTTATGGGCTTGGATTCTCTTGAAGCCTTTATCCATTTTTCGATGATACCTTGGTAACAGCCACCATATACCACCTCCGGATTGTCGGGGTCAAAGGCCAAATAAGCGCTTTCGCAACCTGCCACGGAATACCAATCTTTCCAATCAATTCCATAGCCATGTGTTCTGCTTGCAATGGAAATGGCAGAATTGTCCTGCTGCCCACCATACACGTTGTACGGTACCAGATTATCGGTAATTACGCGATAAAACTGCGCCGTAGCTTGGTTTTGCTGTGTGCTCCAGCTTTTACCTCCGTTGTTGGACACATTAGCACCTCCATCGTTGGAATTGACCATGATCTGGTTGTTCTCGGGATGGATCCAAAGATCATGGTTGTCACCGTGCGGTGTGGATACCGTGGTAAAGGTTTTTCCGCCATCGATGGATTTGGTAACGGGAGCATTGAGAACATATACGATGTTTTCGTCTTGCGTATCGGCAAAAATTTCCATGTAGTACCAAGATCGTGCTATATTGATACGGTCCTTATTGGTCTGCCGCCATGTTTTGCCAGCATCGGTACTTTTATATACTCCACCTTTTTCACCTTCGGCTTCGATTACGGCATATACAACCTCGGCATTTGCCCTAGAAACCGAAATTCCGGATTTCCCAAACTCTTTTGGAAGTCCTTTTTCCATTTTTTTCCATGTAGTCCCACCATCTGTGGATTTATAAAGACCCGAAGAGGCACCGCCAGATTCCATTGTCCAGGGATATCTGCGATGTTGCCACATGGATGCATAAAGAATCAAAGGGTTGTTCATGTCCATACTCAAGGAGGAAGCACCTGTATTTGAGTCCACAAAGAGTACTTTTTCCCAGGTATTGCCGCCGTTGGTCGAACGGTAAATGCCTCTGTCCTCGGATGGGCCATATTGTGCGCCTTGGGCAGCGACAAAGATGATATTTGGATCTGTAGGATGGATTATAACATCCGAAATGTGGCGTGTGTAATCCAAACCTATATGTTCCCAAGTTTTACCGGCATCGGTAGATCTGTAGACTCCATCTCCCATGGATGTCATAACCCCCCGAGCGGCGTGTTCGCCCATTCCTGCGATAACCAAATTAGGGTTGCTTTCTGCAACGGCAATATCGCCAACGGTTCCGGTTTTTAAAAATCCATCGGAGATGTTCTTCCAGTTAAGACCATCATCGGTGGTCTTCCAAATGCCACCCCCAGTGGTACCCATATAGTAGGTGTAGGGTTGCCCTACTACACCGGTGGATGTAACGCTTCGGCCGCCACGGAACGGACCAATGTTTCGCCATTTTAAACCGGGAAAAAGGGAGTCGTTGACTTCTGTGGAGGGTTGGTTGGATTTTTTGTTTCTTCGTTGTGCATCAACAGGGTGCAAGGCCAAAAGTATGGCACATAATAGTAAAGGTCTTATTTTCACGAGAGTGTTGGAATTAGTTAGTCCGTTAAAGATACTAATTCAACGTATTCCAATGAAACTAAATTACTTCACTTTCTTGTAAGCGAACAGGATTTCTTCTGTATTGTTGTTTTCTTCAATAAGTACATGGACATTCATATGGTCGTCATCAATTTTTTCCATGGTGAGCCCTTCAAAATACACCTTGTTTGGTTCTAGTTTTACTAGTTTAAAATCAATGGTTTTATCTTTTTCTTCCCAACCTTTCATATTGCCGTCAAAATGCTTGAGCTGGAGAATTATGGAATCGTCCGATTGTTGGATATGACCTGATTCGTAGAATGAAACTTTGCCATTGTTCACTAGTCGAAATACAAACATCATAGAATTGCCCATTGGTGCACTCCAAATTTCTTCGGCCGTTCCTCCGAAAGCTTCGCCAATCCAGTGGCCCTTGATCCATGAAACATCCTCCAGATTGGCTTTTGGTGATGATTGGCCTTTGTTCAATTGCATTGTATGTTGGGCGGAAACAAGTCCCGCCCACAACAAGAAAATAAGTGTAATATGTTTCATAATGGTTTTTTGGTCAGTGTTACATTACCATCGTTAATTGGATAAAGCAAATTTTACGTTTACAGTGGTCTCCACATTGATTTTCTCAAAATCGATGTCCAAGGGCTGGTCTTGTTTAGCGCTTGCGGATACCACAATCATTTCGTTCAATCCCCTTTGGTTATAATTTGGATAGTAATTTGAATTGTCTGCAATATGGATGGCCATGCCTACTTTTTGGCCCAGAGGTCGGGTCAGGGCATCGGCTTTTTGTTTCGCTCTCTTTACTGCTCGGGATTTTAGTTCCAGCTCTAATTCGTCCATCATGGAATATTCGGTTTTTTCGATATGGGTATTGGCAATATCCAATTGTTCCAAAGCCATCATAACATCGCCGAGTTCTTTTCCCGAATAGACCAAAAGCGAATATTGTTTGCTTTTTAGGACTTCCTTTTGGCGCAAAAAGTATTTTTTAAAATTGCTGCCCATGTCTTTTATCACAAGCTGTTCCGTGAGGTCGATGCCCATGGCTTTAAAGCGTTGTGCCATTTGGTTTTCTTGTTCCTCTACAGAAACACGGCCTTTGGTATCCTTTTCTTGGATAATGATATTGAGGTATATTCTATCCGGGGTCACCAAAGTGTCCACTTTGGCTTGTGTTTCCAGATATGGGGTGTCCAAAAAGTTTTTGGATTGGGCAAAAGTTACCGATGAGAACAGCGCTGCGGCCATTAAAAAGATCGTTTTTTTCATGATTAATTTTTATTAAAGGTATATACTTCACCTTTACATTCAAAACATGTGCCGTAGTCTAATTTAAAAGTTTTGATTCACATGAATGTATGGGTTAACTGAATTAACTTGAGTACATTGTAGGCATGAAAATTATTTTGGCACCAGATAAATATAAAGGCTCCCTAACTGGATGGGAATTTTGTGAAATAGTTGCCCGGGGCATCAAAAAAGTTTTTCCCAATGCAGAAACAGTGTATCGACCCCTTGCCGATGGTGGGGACGGTACCATTGATGTGGTTGCAGATTACCTAAAGGCATCTAAAGAGAAGATTGTTGTTACAGACCCGCTTTTTAGGAAGATTACCGCCTTTTACCTGCTTTCCGAGGATAGGCTAACGGCTTTTATTGAAATGTCCGAAGCTTCTGGATATAAATTATTGCAAAAATCCGAGATGAACTGTATGGATACCACAACCTTGGGAACAGGTGAAATGGTGGTGGATGCACTTGAAAAAGGAGCCAGAAACATTGTATTGGGCATTGGAGGAAGTGCAACCAACGATGGAGGTATGGGTATGGCCCAAGCCCTTGGTTACGTTTTTGTGGATGCGAATGGAAATCAGCTAAAGCCTATTGGGCGAAATCTGGGCAAGGTAAGGGAAATACGAACAAACAATCTACATCCAAAACTGACGGATACAAAAATTCAAGTGGCCTGCGATGTGACCAATCCATTTTATGGAGAGCTGGGTGCTGCTAAAATTTATGGGGCTCAAAAAGGAGCAACTGAAGAAGAGATTACCTTTTTGGACGAGGGTTTAAGGCATTTTGCGAATATTTTGCGATCAACTTTTAAGATTGATGTCCAAGAGATCCATGGCGCCGGTGCAGCCGGTGGAGCAGGAGGTGGAGCGGTAACGTTTTTGAATGCGGAATTGGCCTCTGGCGTAGATTTGGTGATGCAACTTGCCAATTTTGATAAAGTGCTGCAGGGTGCCGATTGGGTAATTACCGGGGAAGGAAAGCTGGATTCCCAAACCTTTTCCGGCAAAACCATTAACGGAGTGGTAAAATCGGCGAAAAAACAGAATGTACTCGTTGCCGCACTCTGTGGTTCGGTAGAAGTGACCATTGGACAAATACAAGAAATGGGCCTGGATTATGCAGTGTCGATTCTTAATGAAGTGGGCAATTTGGACGATGCCAAGGCAAATGCCGAGGAGAACTTGGAATTGGCGAGCTATAATTTTGCAAATATGCTGAAATTGGGCAAAAGCTAATTTATTGGTCTAATCCCCATCTTAAATTCCAAAGAAGTTTTTACGGTTTTCCATTCGCTGTTCAAAATGGAAAAAACAACGGTGTCCCTTAGGTTTCCGGAACCATCTATTCTATGGTTTCTTAAAATACCATCTTGTTTTGCACCTAGTCGAAGAATGGCATTCCTGGATGGATGGTTGTGAAAGTGCGTCCGAAATTCTACGGCAATGCAGCCTAAGTTTTCAAAAGCATGTTTTAACAATAGGTATTTGGCCTCGGTATTGATGCCTGTGCGCTGCACTTTTTTGGCATACCAAGTTGAGCCGATCTCCAATCGTTTGTTTTTTGCATCCAAATTCATGTAACGTGTGCTGCCTACAATGGTGTTGTTCTTTTTATTGATTATGGCAAATGGCAATGCGGTTCCATTTTCCTGTTCGTTCAGGGCAACATCCAAATAGGCATCTATGGTCTTGGGGGAGGGGACCGAGGTGTACCACAGTTCCCAAAGCTTTCCATCCGATGCGGCGAAGGCCAAATCTACTTTATGGGATTTTTGCAAGGGCACCAGTTTTACCCATTCGCCTTCCAGTTGTGTGGGGCGTAACCAAGTTTCCATAGGTTGAATTTTAGGTCAAATATAGGCTTTATATGGGCATATAAAATTGAAAAAGCCGGAGATTATCTCCGGCCGTTCATCAATCAAAAAACGAAATTAAAACCTATTTCGATTCAAATTCCTCGATAATAAAGAAGTTTTTACTCTTCTTATCTACGAGATAATTGCTTTCCAGAACATTGTAGTGCATGGATTTGTCGTCTACATTGATATCAAATCCTTTGTCCGTCTGTACTACTTCAAAATCATTGTTTTCGGTACCCTTGTATTTTAGTACCATATAATCATCGTAGTTGTTATCGGAATCACTATCAATGGCCACTAGTTTGGTAACATAGGCGGCTGATGTTTTTCTATCTTGGTTTACCATGCCCTTGTCCTTATGGTCCAGTTCCATTCCGTATTTTCTGCGCTCCATTACCTTAACACTGTACTGTAGCTCCTTGCCATTTTCAGAAACGGTAAAGGTTTTTAATTGTGTGGTCGCTTTCATAACGCCGGAAGTCTTGTTTTGCCCATATCCCGCAAATGCGGTCAAGGTGGCAATAGATAGTATGGTGAATAGCTTTTTCATAGAATTATTTTTTAAGGTTAATACTTTGTTTTTTCGAGAGTGCCGACTGGTTTCTACTTTAGGAAAGAAGTGAACATCCAGTGTCTCTTTTCCAATTCGGTCATAAATCCGGTAATCATGTTTTCGGTTACCACATCGCCGGTTTCCAGTGAGGCATTTACCGCATCTAGCATGCTATCGTGCAATATTTCATAGTCGTGGAGCACTTCCCTTACCATTTCCAACGCGGAAATTTCTTTTTCTTGCTCTTTGATCTTGGAAAGCTCCAGTGTTTTCTTAAAGGTAAAATTGCTTTTTACTCCGAATACCCGGATTCTTTCTGCAACGACATCGATATTTTCCTTTACCGTATTGTACTCGTTTTCGAATTCTTCATGAAGTTCAAAAAAGTCGGGCCCTTCAATGTTCCAATGAAAATTTCTCAGTTTATTGTAAAAGACCTGATAATTGGCCAATAAGGTGTTTAAACTGACCACGATTTCGGCAGTTTCCAAATATGTGAATCCTAATTTTTTGAATGTTTTATTTTTTGCTTTAACAGCTTCCATATACTAGATTTTTTATTTGTTCACTGTAAAAGTACAAGAGAGTGCCCGGGAGGATTGATCGTAACGATTTAATTCTTGATCCAATTGGTTTTTGGGCCGATATTGATAGGGTTTTAGGCCTTTTCCCACTGTGTTTTGAAGATTTTAGCAGTAATTATTTATACGGAAAGTTTTGTGTAAGTAGTAAGAAATCAACCTTATATGAAAATTTAGCAACCGTTAAGACCTATTTTTGTTTGGATGGTAGGCGCTCGTCGGGAACAATGAAACCCTGTAGTAGAGAACTGTACAATTTTGGGGATATGTCCGTAAGATATTCTTTGGTTTCACTGAATATTTTTTGAGGATTTTCGTGTTCGGTATCCTTTTCCTGAATATATAGGATTTCATTGATGTCGTATAATTTTTTACAAAGACTGAATCGTTTGATGACTTTGCATTTGTTTATAGTTCTGATGTGCATAAAGTCGAATGAATAAATCTATTTGTTATGACACAAATTAGGGATGAGGGGTCACTTACAAACAGGTTTAATCATTTACATACGTTTACAAACGAAAACAAATAATTACATTCCGAATATAGTTTTTTTGTGGATATAAGTTTGCCCTATCGAATCAGCAGGATTCAAAAATTGAATTTAAACTTAAATCTTACTATTATGAATTCACTAAGAAACAAAGTACAATTGATCGGCAACCTGGGGAACGACCCAGATATCATTGTTCTGGAAAATGGGACAAAATTGGCCAAGTTTTCCATCGCGACCAACGAGACATACAAAAACAACAAGGGCGAAAAAGTAACGGATACCCAATGGCACAATATCGTGGCCTGGGGCAAATTGGCCGAAATATCAGAAGATTTTCTAAGCAAGGGCAAAGAGGTTATTGTCGAGGGCAAGCTCGTAAACCGTTCGTACGAAACCAATGAAGGTGAGAAGCGGTACATAACGGAAATCAAATGTAACGAATTGTTGATGTTGGGCAAGTAAGTTTAGTTGTTCCAAGGCGACAAAAAGAGGAGAATAACGATTTTTTTGGCTTTTACATTAGGGTAAATGTAAATTAAGTTGTTATAAAGGCAAACGCCAGAACTTTAGATAATGAACACAGTATTTAGAAGAACTCAGACAGATGAGATTAAAAGTTCACATCACGGTATTTTTAGCGTTAGGGCTGGCGGCCATTGCTTCGGCACAAGAGAATGACCTTTCCTTTTACGAAAACCAAGCAAAAAAAGACGCCTATAAAGAACAAACGGCCATTTTTTTAAATGTAGATGACGAAAAAGATTTTTGGCAAGATCAAGTTCGATACGAAAAGGAACTAAAAACCAAAAATCGTCTGGCTTATCAAGTATACATGACAAGCAAGCAGGAGGCATACTCCCAGCATGCCCATTCTTGCAACAATCAGTGTACGCATAGCGATTACTTCTACGAAAAGGCAAGTATATATTTTACATACAAGGACAACGAAAATATATCCAAAGAGGCTGTGGGTTCAATTGTCCAGGTAGCTTCTCCAAGAATTTTTTGATTGCATATTTTTAGTTGGTTAATAAATGCGCCCCAATTGTTGGGGCGTTTTTTTATGGATATCGTATTAACCAACCCCTGAACAGACCAAGGGTTCTAAGTTTTAATTAGGCAAGAGGTTATTTTTTTTGAAGATTTTAAAATCTCGGGAAGACAAACCTATCTAAGCAACTTTTTTCAGAAGATCAAAGCACGGACATTTTTTACAGCGCTTGCTCTCGCTCTTCTTATATTTTTTACAGCACTTGGATTTTACCTTACCAGTTGGGGGCAACTCTCTAAGTTGTGCCTTTTTGAGCTTTTTCTTGTCCTTTTTCTTTCCCATTGATAGAAATGAAATACCGGTGCAAAAATAATTATTTTAAATAAATCTAAATAAAATTTAACATTATTGCATTTTGAGTCGACCTAAAAGTTAACGGAGACACCAACCCTATTGGGACCAAAAGATAGGTTCCAACTTACGTCTTTGGGTCTTTTGTTGTTATATTTTTCATCGTATTTGGAGTCGAGGTAACGATCAATGGACTCTACGATAAAAATACTTAGCACAGTACTAAATGCCACATCCGAAAACCAATGGAAATCATCCAACACACGGACTAGTCCAGGAATCATCCCAATGGTATATAGGCCTCCTTTTACCCAAGGGCTTTTAAATTGCTTTGCAATGGCATAAGCGTTGCTAAATGCAAGCATGGCGTGTCCGGAAGGGAAAGAATCATAATCGTACACCCGGTCCAAATGAAAAGGATCATAGGTTCCCGATCCAGCACCACTTTTAGGTCGTGCCCTACCAATGATCCGCTTACTTACTTGTTGAAGAAAGCCCCCAGCAGTGGCCGAAGAAATTAAAAGAACCCCGGTTCGGCGAAGTTTTTCATTTTTGGTAAATAAGCCGGCAAGATATACGCCGCCCGTTAGCATATAATTGTTTTCGGGAGCACCATATTTGTTTCCATAGTCCATAATAAGGTCGGGAACATCCTGGTCAAAACCATTTTTCCAACGGTTAAGTTCATCATCAACTGTAAAAAGTAGTAATGTACCGCCAGTTAAATAACCAAAATTGGCCCAGTCGTTACCTTTCCAATGGAATGGACGGGAGTAGGCATATCCAACACCGCCAAACATATTGCCAACGTCGTAAGTGAAGTTGTTCCAAAGGTTTTTTTCTTTTTTAGGTTGTAGATCTTGTCCCGAAATTGTGGTCGTGAAAAGAACTAGAAAAAGGAGTTGTAGAGGTTTCATGATGATGGTTTATACTAGGTTGTCGCAAAAATAATTATAAAATATCTTGAGCAAGCCGAAAAGTGTTGGCATGCGCTTCGACAATGGTCTTAATATCTGGTGAATATCCGCCGCCCATACTGCATTGTACGGGAATGTTTTCATCGGAACATAGTTGAAGTACAAATCGGTCACGCTCCTTGCAACCTTCCAAGGTCATCGACAATGTGCCCAATTTATCCGAATCCAGTACGTCCACGCCACAGAGATAGAATATAAAATCCGGTTGCACTTGCTGCAATAATTCCGGCAATGTTTTTTTAAGCAGGGAAAGGTATTCTTGATCGGTGGTTCCTTTTGGAAGAGGTATGTCCAAGTCGGATATTTCCTTTTTAAAGGGGTAATTGCCCTTTCCGTGCATGGAAAAAGTAAAAACAGAATGGTCTGTCTTGAATATTTCGGCGGTTCCATTGCCTTGGTGCACATCCAGATCAACGATCAGTATCTTATTTGCGAGATCGTTCTTTAACAAATAACGGGCCCCAATGGCTTGGTCGTTCAACATACAAAATGCTTCCCCTCTATCGGAATATGCATGGTGGGTTCCACCTGCGATATTCATGGCAATACCATTTTTCAGTGCAAATTCACAACCTTTAATTGTGCCATCGGCAATAATACGTTCCCGTTGGACAAGCTCATCACTGAGAGGAAAACCGATTTTTCGAACGGCACTTTTGGAAAGCATTAACCCTTTAAGATCATTGTAGTAGGTTTTATCGTGCACCGATAAAATATGTCGGTCTTCCGGTAGCGAGGGCTCAAAAAAGTTCTCCTCGGTACAAGTGCCCTCATATAACAGTTGTTGAGGTATGAGCTCATACTTGATCATTGGGAATCGATGCTTCTCGGGCAGTGGATGTTTGTATATGGGATGATAGGCTATTTTTAGCATTTAAACATCCTTTTTGTGCAATGCCAGTTGAATTCGTTTTCTGGGAACATCCACATCCAAGACCTTGACCACAACTTGTTGATGAAGACTCACATGCTCGTTAACATCTTTTACAAAAGTGTCGGCAAGATTGGAGATGTGGATCAAGCCACTTTCTTTAATGCCGATGTCCACAAAACAGCCAAAGTTGGTGATGTTGTTTACGATACCCGGTAATAATTGACCTTCACGTAAATCGTTGATTTCCATAATGTTTTGGTTAAATGTGAACACTTTTGCTTTTTCGCGTAAATCTAAACCAGGCTTTTCCAATTCCTTCACAATGTCTTCCAAAGTGGGCATTCCGATTGTATCTGTACAATATGCTTTAAGGTCGATTTCCTTTAGAGCAGAGGTGTTTCCCACAATTTCTTTAAGGGAGATTCCCCGGTCTTTGGCCATTTTCGAGATCAAACTGTAACGTTCGGGGTGAACGGCAGAATCATCCAAAGGATTATCACCATTTTTGATACGCAAAAAACCTGCGCTTTGTTCAAAGGCCTTACCGCCCAAACGAGCTACCTTTTTAATGTCCTCCCTATTCTTAAAAGCACCGTTTTCGTTTCTGTGGGCCACTATGTTTTCGGCCAATTTGGGCCCTATTCCCGATACATAGCTCAATAATGGAATACTGGCCGTATTAATGTTTACTCCTACGGAGTTTACACAACTTTCCACAACAGTGTCCAAAGAAGTTTTTAATTGTGCTTGGTCCACATCGTGTTGGTATTGCCCCACCCCAATGGATTTAGCGTCTATTTTTACTAATTCTGCCAAAGGATCGGCCAATCGTCTACCAATCGAAACAGCTCCCCTTACCGTAACATCGTAGTTTGGGAATTCATCTCGTGCAATTTTGGATGCGGAATAAATGGAAGCACCTGCTTCACTTACCACAAAAACTTCGATGGGCCTTTTAAAAGCAATCCGTTTTACCAATTGTTCCGTTTCGCGCGATGCTGTTCCGTTACCAATGGCAATGGCCTCTATTTTATGGGCATCCACCAAAGAGCTTATTTTTTTAATGGCTCCAGAACTATCGCGTTGAGGAGGGTGCGGATAAATGGTTTCGTTATGTTTTAAATCGCCCTGTTCGTCCAAACAGACTATTTTACAGCCAGTCCTAAAACCAGGGTCAATGGCCAAAATACGTTTTTCGCCAAGTGGAGCACCGAGCAACAACTGTTTCAGGTTTTTTGAGAAAACTTGTATCGCGGAAGCGTCGGCTTTTTCCTTGGCAATTTTTAAAAGTTCGTTGGACAGTGAAGGAAACAAATGTCTTTTATAGGCATCGGCAATGGCTATCTCGATATGTTCTGTGCAGCTGTTGTTGGTTTTGATCAATCTACGTTCCATATTTTGAAGCGCACGTTCATCATCAATTTCAACTTTCACACGGATAAAACCTTCTTTTTCGGCGCGCATAATGGCCAAAAACCGGTGAGATGGGCATCGGTTCAAAGGTTCGCTCCAATCAAAATAATCTCGGAATTTTTGTGCCTGCTCATCATCCTTTTTTGTCTTTACCACTTTTGTGGTAATCAGGGCGTGGCGTTCCAATTGACCTCGGAGCTGATTTCTTATGTCGGTACGTTCATTGATCCACTCGGAAATAATGTGTCTGGCACCTTCCAGGGCCTCGTCCTCATTGATTATCTCTTTATTTAGGTATTTGGAAGCGATGAATTCGATGTCATCACTGCGCTGCGCCATTATAATTTTGGCCAAGGGCTCCAGTCCATGTTTACGGGCAGTCTCCGCTTTGGTCTTCTTGCTTTTTTTAAAAGGTAAATACAAATCTTCCAGACTGGTAAGGTCCTCGCAGTTTAAAAACTTTGATTTTAGTTCTGGAGTAAGTGCGCCTTGCTCATCTACAGCTTTTAGAATAGCTGTTTTTCTTTTTTCCAATGCCTCGAACTGGTTCTTGAATTCCACTATGGAACCTATTTGGACTTCATCCAGATTGCCGGTAAGTTCCTTTCTGTAACGAGAGATAAATGGAACGGTACAATCTTGGTTCAAAAGGGCCACTGTGTTTTCCACACTCTTTTCCGGCAATTGGGTATGGCGGACAATATAGGGTACAGGCTGCATCATGTTTGTTTAGTATTTGTAACTTCGAGCGCAGTCGAGAAGTTTTACTGTCCAAAATTTTTTAAGAGGATCTCAATTGTGCTCCAAAGCCCAGTTTCTCGGTAATGGATCAACTTATAACTTCACCATTTAAAACTCCATCGGCATCAGGATTTACAAAAACCAGTTTCCCCTCTTTGTTCTCCGTCATCAAGATCATTCCCTGACTTTCTACACCGCGTAATTTTCTAGGAGCCAAGTTTACCAATACAGTTACTTTTTTGCCCACAATATCCTCTGGCTTAAAACTTTTTGCAATACCCGAAACAATGGTTCGCGTATCCAGACCAGTATCTACCTTTAAAACCAAAAGTTTATCGGCTTTTGGCATTTTTTCGGCTTCGATAATGGTTCCGACGCGCATGTCGAGTTTGGAAAAATCATCGTAAGTAATGGTGTCTTTTTGTGGTACTATTTTGTTTTCCATGGTAGCTGCGCTATTGGTGGTCGAAGCATTTTCTTTTTTAGTGTCTTCCAATTTTTGTAGCTGATGTTCAATTTCAGCGTCCTCGATCTTACGGAAAAGCAATTCACTTTTATTGATGATGTGTCCGGCAGGGAGCAGGGTATCTTCAGAAGACACACTTTCCCAAGAAGTCTCGACCTTGCCAGACTGGACATTAAGTATGCCTTTCAGTTTTTTAGAAGTGAAGGGCAAAAATGGTTCGCTCAAAATAGCCAAACCTGCAGCAATTTGTAAGGCAACGTACATTATCGTCTTGACCCGTTCCTCGTCCGTTTTGATCAACTTCCATGGTTCTGCATCGGCCAAATATTTATTGCCTAAACGTGCCAGGTTCATCAATTCCTGACTGCCCTCACGGAAACGATATCGCTCCAATGAGTTGGAAAGTAGATCCGGATAGCTTTTTAAGGAACTCAAGGTTTCTTTATCGGTGCTTGTAAGTTCTCCGGGCGCTGGTATGGTGCCGTCGTAATATTTATGTGTCAAAACAGCCACACGGTTCACGAAGTTGCCAAAAATGGCTACCAATTCGTTGTTGTTGCGTGCCTGAAAATCTTTCCAGGTAAAATCATTGTCCTTGGTCTCGGGTGCATTTGCGGTTAAGGTATATCGGAGTACATCTTGCATATCCGGGAATTCCTCCAAATATTCGTGCAACCAGACCGCCCAATTTTTAGAGGTGGACAGTTTGTTCCCTTCCAAGTTCAGGAATTCGTTTGCGGGCACATTTTCCGGTAGTATATAATCACCGTTGGCTTGTAACATGCTCGGGAAAATAATGCAATGGAACACAATATTGTCCTTGCCTATAAAGTGGACCAATTTGGTGCTTTCATCTTTCCAATAGGGTTCCCAATCCTTGCCTTCGCGTTCTGCCCACTCTTTGGTGGAGGAAATATATCCGATCGGGGCATCGAACCAGACATAAAGTACTTTGCCTTCGCCGCCATCCACTGGAACGGGTATTCCCCAGTCCAGATCACGGGTTACGGCCCTAGGTTTTAGGCCCTCGTCTATCCAAGATTTACATTGCCCATAAACATTGGGTTTCCAGTCGGACTTATGACCTTCTAAGATCCACTTTTTTAAGAACCCTTCGTAGCGGTCCAAGGGCAAAAACCAATGTTTTGTCTTTTTTAAGGTCGGTACCGTTCCCGTTATCGTCGATTTTGGGTCGATCAAATCCGTTGCGTTGAGAGATGACCCACAATTTTCGCACTGATCGCCATAAGCTTCGTGGTGGCCACATCTTGGGCAGGTTCCGATTACAAATCTGTCTGCCAAAAACTGGTTGGCCTCATCATCGTACAATTGTTCGGTTTCTTCTTCTATAAAATCACCTTGCTCGTACATTTTTTTGAAAAATTCCGAAGCAGTTTCATGGTGCACTTGCGCCGATGTCCTGGAATAGTTGTCAAAAGAAATACCAAAATCGGCAAAGGATTTTTTAATGATGCCGTGGTACTTGTCTATTATTTCTTTGGGGGTAACACCTTCCTTTTTGGCTTTCATGGAAATTGCCACGCCGTGCTCGTCGCTCCCGCAAACAAAGGCAACGTCGTTGCCCTTTAATCTTAAATAACGGGAATAAATATCTGCAGGGACATAAACTCCGGCCAAATGTCCAATATGAATGGGACCGTTGGTGTACGGAAGCGCTGCGGTAATGGTATACCTGGAAGGTGATGTATTCTGAGCCATGTAAAATTCTAATTAGGCCCCAAAAATACTGATTTTAACGGGATACACATAAAAAACGAAACCCTCGAAAGTGTGGCCCTATTTGGGGTGAGGGGTACACTATCGATGGGTCTCGAAAATTGGACTATTAAAATGTACGTGTTTTAAGTGATCATTACAGATTTGCTCATTTTCTTATCTCCTACAGATATTCTATAGATATATTTTCCAGTGGACAAGCTATCGCGCATTCGCTCACGTATATTGATGTCCACGGCACCTTCCATCATCATTTCATTGAACAGGGTGCCTACACGTTGTCCCAAAATATTAAAGAGTTCAATATCTACATGGGCTGAAACGGGCATTTCCAGATGGATATATGGGTCTCGAGGTGAGGTTGCCGGATATATGGCCGCGTGTTCAATGGTATCCAAAATATCGATATTGGGGTCCATTGGATCTTGACTTGGCGGGGTTTCGGGCAAGGTAGGCGGATCGTTGTCCATGGCAATGTCATCAAAAACTTCTCCGCTACAGTTAAACCCTAGGTCGATGGCTTGGTAAGGATGTCCCAATAAGTGCTGTTCAACAGATTCCCTGGGAACACAAAGCCATTCTGCCAATACGGTGCCATATAGATTTCTAAAATCCATGGTATACTCCAAATTTCCCCGATTATTGGGCTCATCTAAAGATGGGTGGTCGCCAACAAAAGCGCTTCCGTTCAATCCGGAGCCAAAAAATAAGGTGGGTGCTGCTTTTCCGTGGTCGGTTCCATTGGAACCGTTTTCAAAAATCCGTCTTCCAAATTCGGAAAAGGTCATGCTCAAAACCTTATCGTCTTGTTCGGTAAAAGCAAGGTCCTCATAAAAATTGTTGATGGCTACGGAAAGATTTGACATTAAGCGTTCGTGAACTTCGGGTTGGTTTCCGTGAGTATCAAAACCTCCCATGGAGATCATATATACTTTGGTTCCTAAATTTCCTTTGATCAAACGTGCCAAAAGCGCCAATTGACGGGCAAAACCATTGTCTTGGTATTCTACTTGGTTTTGTCCGGCCATGTATGCATCATGGATAGTACCTGCATACTCGTATGTGGTATTGGCCACTCCGCGCAGGAACCTGAGTTGGTCTCCGTACATACAATCGTCAAAAGGAGCATTTTCTATATCATAAAAGGTACCTGTTTCTGCAATTTGCTCCAATTGTTCCACATTGTTGGTCACAAAGGCATAGTTGGTTTCTTCTCCTTGAAAGACCAAGTTGGCCAGGTTGCCAATTTGTATGGCTGCCGGGGAAGGTGGAGGAGCAATCAGGTAGTCGGGATACAGCTCTTCAAAATGCCTACCCATCCATCCTGTGTTTTCTCCTGAGAATCCTGTTGTGGTTAGATCGGTGTTGGCAAAAATATCCGATCCCGTAAAGTGGGAAAGGCTTTGGTTTTCGTAACCTACGCCATGCACGGCCTTAAATTGTCCGTCTCCCCAAAGGGATTCTAGGGCGCTCATATAAGTGGGCACCCCAAAATCGTCGGTAAGTTTTAAGACCTTACTTTCGGGAATATAGATATTGGGTCTTGCATTGGCATAAGTATCATATTGTTGAATGGGAATTACAGTACTGAGACCATCATTCCCTCCGGATAATCGAATAAGGATCAAAATATTGTCGGTTTCGGCCGCAGCAACTGCTGCCGTAAGTGGGGATGGCGCTGATGCCGAAATCATATGGCTTCCTAAAAACATGGATCCAGAACCGGCTATACCAAGTGCCTGGATAAATGATCGTCTGCTCCATTTTTTATGTTCCTGATCGTGGCCTTTGTGTTCAAGGCCTTTGTGTGGGGATGTATCGTGGGTGTGGTGATTATCGCACATGGTGTGGGGTTATTTGAGTTGAAATTCGGGCTCGCGGGATAAGTGACGCAATAGAAGATAAACTTGAGACGGTCCTGTTTCCCATCCAAGTAAAGTCCACGAAGGCGTTGTTCCGCCTTCGTAATAATTTATGTCCACATCGCTCCTAAACGCTATAAATGCTCTATCGTAGTCGGCATCGGTGAGTAAGCCTTTTGGTAAAAATTTATCGATAATGGGCCTGGCCACTTCGTCTGGGTTGTTGCTTGTGAGCCCGGCATTGCCAGAAAGCGAGAGACCCAAATCCCTGAATTGTTCGGGATTTTCTTGATAAAACCTTTGTAGGAACATCTCAACGGTCAACCACCGTCCAATTATAAAATTAGTGTTGATCCAGGTCCGATCACGTTGCCAGCCTTCCACTTCGGGCGGTTGAAAAAATTGCTGTCCAATCAACGAACAGGAATCGATCATGTTCAGTATGGTGCCATCGTCATACGTAAACCCAGTTTCTTTTAATAGGTTGAAATAAAGATCGGCCGGACTTTTTATGATTACACCTATTGCAGTTTCGTCGAAAAAGTGTTGGCTCTTAAAAAGTTGACGGAGTACAGGGGCAATTTCGAAGCCACTATTGATAAAAGTCTGTGCCAGACCGTCGATAATCTGTGGAGCAATGCCGCCATCATCGTTTGTAGAATCTGGATGGACAAAAAACTCATAAAGTTTTTTACAGATGAACCATCCGATTTCATCGGGCCTTTGGTTAAACAGTATGTCTATTACGTCATCATAGCCCCAATTGCCCGTTTGCCCGAAAATAGTCTTGTTGTCCGTATTGAATTCCGACGGGTCGAAAGTGACCTGGGTACACCCTTCTTCACCTCTTTCGGTATAACCGGACAATGCTTTTGAGGTTTCGATAATATCCTCTTCGGTGTAATTATTTCCTTCTCCCAAGGTAAACAGCTCGTATAGTTCTCGGGCATAGTTCTCGTTCGGGTTGTTCCCTCGATTTCTTACACCGTCCAAATAATAGAGCATGGCACTGGTAAGGCCGATTTCACTGGTAAAGGTCTTAAAGTTGCCAAGCGCATTTCGTTGTAAACAATTGAGATAATAAAAAAGGAACTGTGGACAGTCATAAGTTTCCAATTGGGTTACAAAGTGATTGCTCCAAAAGAAGCTCAATCTATCTAGCAGTTCGTTGTTTGCCAAGGCGTTTCCGTAGGCTGTGGTAAGCTCTTCGATGTGGGCTCTACGCATTTGCCGAGCCAAATCATCATCGGCAGGGTAATCGGCATTGTTCCAGTCTGCCCAGGCTGGGGCCGGAATCGGGAGAGCGGCAAGCGCTTGGTCCACCAAGCTGTCCACGAGTGGGCCAGCTGTTTGTCCAACAGCAGCAGCAATGGTTTGCACCGGGGCACTAAAACCTAGCCTTCGGTACAAATGGGCGGCACGCAACTCGTCCAGTGGAGTAGTGTACGGTGCCAAAGTTGAGGAATTACAATTGATAAAGTACTCCATAGCAATGTCTGGCGTTTATTAAGTACATAGTTTTGGGGCAACTATATGTTTATGCTAATGTTGGTGTGGTTCAATTGAGCCAACAAATTACAATCTTAACGTTCTTAAGTCTACGAACTACCAAATTTTTCGACGAAATGCACAAAAAATTTACATTTTTACAAAATATATGGCTGAACACAACACATTTGGGATGCTCGGGGAGCAGAAGGCCGTTGCCCATTTAGAGGGGAAGGGATACAAAATATGTCATCGTAACTATCGGTATCTCAGTGCCGAGATCGATATTGTTGCCCAAAAGGACGATGTTTTGGCAATAGTGGAGGTAAAGTCGCGAAATACGGGTTTTTTGGAAGATATCTCAACGGTGATCACCACTAAAAAAATTAAACTTTTGACCATGGCGGCAAACCAGTATATCGAAAAAAATGATTTGGATGTGGAGGTTAGATTTGATGTGATTACCGTTGTAAAAAGAGGGCAGAAGTTTGAAATTGAACACATTGAAGGTGCTTTCTATCATTTTTAACCATTTGTTTGTTTTATAACAATGTGTTATTTTTGAATAAACTCTAACCTGAAATGAAAACAATATCTGCCGTAGTTGAGCACTACATCAAAAAAAAGCCGTTCTTGCAAACGGCACTGGCACAAGGGATCATTAACTTAACTTCTTTATCCAGACAAATAAAACCGGAAATTGCAGAAGAACTTGGAAAAGATGTTAAAGATGGCGCTATTGTAATGGCTCTCAAACGGCTTTCGGACGATCTGGAGTTTAGGGCCACACACAAGATTGTAAAAGTGCTCAAGAATATTGGGGAAATTACCGTTAGATCCAATTTATCCGACTATACGTTTTTGGCCTCCGATACTATTTTACAACAACAGGCACGACTCTTGGAAGAAGTCAATGCCAATCAAGATGTGTTTTATACTTCCTCGCGCGGTGTAAACGAAATCAACATTGTGATCAGCAATACAATGGACGGTATTGTGGAAAAGTACTTTAAAATGGAGCGCTGTACGCAAAAGGCCGAAGGACTTTCGTCGATTACCGTTAAACTGCCGTCCGATAACGTATCGGTACCTGGAATTTATTACTTTATTTTTCAACGATTGGCATGGGAAGGCATTGTGCTCTACGAAGTAATATCCACTACAAACGAGTTTACCATTCTGGTGAACGATGAACAAGTGGATGTTGCCTTCAAGACCATTAAAGATCTAAAATCCTTGTAACAAGGTCAACTTTTCTGTGTCTAAACTAAAATCAATTCTTTATCGTTTTAGAAAAAGACACTTTTTGGAAAAATGACCAAAAAACGGATTTTTTACGGTTTCTTAGGCCTAATTGTACTGTATTTGTGCTATCTGGCTTATGTTTTTGTGCTATCCCCCAAGACAAATCTTCAATCCATCTACCTTATCCCAAAGGATGCCGTTTTTATTGTTGAATCGGAAAAGCCCGTGGAAAGTTGGGAACAGATCAGTAAGTCCAGGGCCTGGCACCATCTTAAAAAGAACGATTACTTTTCAGACCTTACAGAAAATATCCAAAGGGTAGATACTGTTTTTAACGATAATCATAAACTGTTCGAGTTTTTTGACAATCGCTCCCTGTTCATATCCGTACACATGATATCCCCCAAAGACTACGGGATTTTTTATGTACTGGACTTAAAACGGATAGCCAAGTTACAATTGCTTAAAACATATTTGAACACACTGTTGGACGATGGCTATGTGCTTAGCAAACGTACCTATCATGAACACGAGATATTGGAAGTTCACGATCGCGATAGCAAGGAAACCATGCATTTGTCCTTCATCAAAAATCAATTGGTGGCCTCTTACACGCACACTTTGGTAGAAGCTTCAATAGATCAATATTTGGAGCCAGTGTTGGGGCGGAACCTCAATTTTTTGGAAATCAATCAAAAAGTCGGGCACGAGGACCTGTTCCGGTTGTATGTACAATACCATTTTTTTGACGATTACATTAAAATGTATTCCGACCGGCCCTCCGACTGGGTAATGCGCGTAAGTGAAAACTTTTTGTTTTCTGGGTTCTATTTTGATTTGGACAATAACAGCACACTGACCGCCAACGGATATACCAACATAAGTTCGGTAAACGAATATTACCTTAAGGCACTTCAAAAATCGGGAAAGGCAAAACGTTCCATACCAGAAGTGGCCCCAAATAGCACAGCGCTTTATGTTAGCTATGGTTTTGATAGCTTTTCCGAGTTCTACAAAAATTTTGAGATGGTCCAGCAAAGCGACCCCGAACAGTTTGAAAGTTACCAAAAGGGCATAGCCAAAGTGGAAAAGTTCCTAAAAATCGATATCAAGGAAAATTTTGTGAGCTGGATAGGGGACGAGGTTGCCTTACTTCAGATACAATCTCACATTTCCAAAGGCAAAAATGATCTAGCGCTTGTCCTTAAAACCAATAATGCCGATAAGGCTAGGACCAACTTGGATTTTGTGGTGGAGCAGGTCCGCAAAAAAACACCGGTAAAGTTCAAAGCTGTAAATTACAAGGGGTACGAAATTAATTTTTTGTCCATCAAAGGATTTTTTAAAATGCTACTGGGCGGCAGATTTAATGAGTTCGATAAACCCTACTTTACCCAAATCGACGATTATGTGGTATTTAGCGATAGCCCAAATACCCTAAAGGGCATAATAGAAAAGGTTACCGAAGGCGAAATTTTGGCAACTTCCAGTGAGTACATTGATTTTAATCAGAAATTCGATCCCGAATCTTCTGTTTTTATATATAGTAATGTGCCTTTGCTGTTTGATAATATGTATGCTTTGGCCGATGCGCCAACCAAACAGAAAATGCGCAAGAACAAGGATTTTATCATTTGTTTTCCGCAGATTGGATTACAACTATCGCCGAAAGATGATTTGTTCGAAAATAGATTGGTGCTAAAGTATGAGGATGTTGAGAAGGTGAAAAAACACCAGGTCTTGCCAATAACCGGTAACAATGTAACATCTAAAAGTAAAAATACTGCGACGGCCCAGACAACAGATGCGGTCTTTAACCTGAAACCCATATATCCGAACGATTTAAATGCGAAGACATTTATAAAAAAATACAACAACGGAAACGTTAGGTTCCAAGTGGAGCTCAAGGATGGTTTAAAACATGGCAAGTACGAAGAGTTCTACACCAACGGTACAAGAAAAATTCGCGGTCGTTTTCGTAAAGATGAACAGGTGGGCACATGGCGTTATTATGATGAAGACGGATTGCAAGTGCATAAAAAAAGGTTCTGATCCTTTAATAGCTTACCCACTACTTTGGTAATTTTTTGATGAGGTTTTCAAATTTTGAATATACAGTCGTCTGCAATGGCGTAAATATCATCGCTTTTTTTAGGTTTTAGGGCATGGGTTCCAGTAAATTGTCCAAAAGCGGGCAATATCATTTTGTTCTCGGATTTAAAAAAGCAAGGCAACTTAACGCAATCCCGCCCTGGCCCTTTTAGTTTTATGGAAGGATGTATATGTCCACAAAAATTAAAGAGCCCTTTGCGATCTTCCGGATGGTGTGTAAAAAAAAACGAATCAATGGCAAGCTCCTGAAATTGGGAGACATTCACGTTTTGAAATTTTTCGGGGGCGATAATATCGTGGTTTCCTGTAATCAGCACAACTTCCGAAGGTGTTTTGCCCACCCAGTTTTCAAACAACTCCCACTCCTTGTTCAACGAAGAATGGAAGAGGTCTCCTAAAAAACAGATTTGAAAGGGTTGAAAATCGGCCACGATTTGATCTAAAAGGATAAAATTTTTATGGATTGCCTTTCGAGGAACGGCGGCGCCAAATTTCCGGAAATGGGATACTTTCCCCAAATGTACATCACTGATCAGCAATATGGATTTTTTAACCCAAAACAATCCACCCAAAGGGTGTAGATGAAATTCTTGGCCTTGTATTTGGATTTTTTCGATCATTCTAACGAAGCAACAAATTTAACCAATTGTAATTTTGAAACGAGAGGGGCAAGTGCGGAAACTATTTTAAAAATTATCGATCAGATGCGGTGTTTTGCCTCTTCGACTACGCTAAATGTCCGGGCCATGTGAGTGTGTTCGAACTTTATTTGGTCAATTTCTCCACCATTCGTTTAATGCGATCTGCCAATTTTTCATTGGACAGTTTCTCCCGCAACCGATCTGTGATGATCGGGAAAGATAGTGGTGTTGGTTGAGAACATTTTTTCCAGACTATTTTTTGCTGTGTGATCCGTTCCAGTGCCAAACGTAATCTTCCTTCCTCCAATTGATGCTCAAAAGTTTCAGTGAAAGCTTGTTGGTACAACAAATTATCGTCTTCAAAATCACGGAAAACATCAAAAAGTAATTCTGAACTACTTTGCAGGTGTTTCATTTTTATTCCTTTATCGGGGTAGCCCGTAAAGACCATGCCGCTGATTACGGCAATATCTCTAAATTTTCTACGCGCCATTTCGTTGGAATTTAAACTCTTTTGAAGATCGGACAACATATGTTCCGGCATAAAAAGGTTATTGTCCAGAATATCCTGAATATCGATTTTCCTGTCCGAAAGTAATTCAAAACCGTAGTCGTTAAAGGCCAGGGAGCAGGTAATCGGGCTCAATAGACTGATACGGTATGCCAACAGGCTGCTCATGCCTTCGTGTATGGCCCTGCCTTCGAACGGATAAAACATGTGATGATGACCATCTCGTGTCTCAAAGGTTTCTATCAAAAATTGGTGCGGTTGGGGCACTAGACTTTCTTCCCTTTGTTTGGTGAACATTGACTGCAATGCCCGGATTTCTTCCGATTGTTTTGAAGACTCCAACTCGGCCGTGTAGAGTTCTTGCCGTAATAGTTCGGACATTTTTGCTGAAAAGCTCAGTCTTCCACCCATCCAACTGGGTACTTTGTTGGTCTTTTTTTTGGAATTGCGCACGTGTGCCGACATCCCCTTTATTCGAATAAACTCCAAATTTCGACCAGCAAAGGTAAAAACATCCCCAGGACTCAATTTGGAGATAAAGTACTCTTCAATACTACCGATATACCCTCCCTTTTGATAGCGGACCGATATGGTTGCGTCCCCAACAATGGTTCCGATCTGGAAACGATGGCGCATGGCAACGGCCCTACTGTTTACTTTAAATTTACCATCTGTTTCAATTTCAACTTTTTTGTATTCGTCGTAGTTCTTTAGGCTTTGGCTGCCCATTACCAAAAAATTGAGTAGCCACTGCCACTGTTCTTCCGATAGGCTCTGATAACAGAACGTTTGTTGTATCTCGGGATAGATTTCATCAGGATAAAACCCATCGGAAACGGCCAAGGTGGTCAAATATTGAAGTAGGACATCAAAACTGTTCAGGTAAGGGATGCGATCTTCCACAGCATTGTTGAGTACCGCTTTTTGCATGGCCGAAGCCTCCACCAGTTCAATCGCGTGCGTGGGCAAAAAATGGATAACACTTTCTTTTCCAGGTCGATGTCCGCTCCGCCCGGCGCGTTGCAAAAAACGGGCAACCCCTTTTGGTCCTCCAATCTGGATCACCGTTTCCACAGGGGCAAAATCCACGCCAAGGTCCAAACTCGATGTACAGACAACGGCCTTGAGACTCTCGTTCCGAATGGCCTGCTCTACCCAGAGTCTGGTTTCCTTGTTTATGCTGCCATGGTGCATGGCTATTTCCCCGGCGAATTCGGGATATTTTTCCAATATTTTCTGAAACCAGATTTCACATTGGCTTCGGGTGTTGGTAAAAAGTAACGTGGTCTTACTTTTTTTGATAATGGGTATCACATCATCCAATAAATGCAACCCTAAATGTCCGCGCCACGGAAAGGTTTCCATTTCTTTGGGAACAATACTTTTTACCTTAATTTTTTTGTTGAGGTCTGCCTTTACCAATATCGAATTGTCCAGTTCGGGTGTAGAAGGGCCCAACAAAACCTCCCGTGCTTGTTCCAAATTACCTATGGTCGCCGATATGCCCCAAATACGCAATGCCTTGCATACGGTTTTCAATCGGGAAATGCCCAGTTCCATTTGCACCCCTCGTTTGGTGCCCAAAAGTTCGTGCCATTCGTCCACCACAATAGCAGAGCAGTTTTTAAAAGTTTTGGCGTACCCTTTGGATGAAAGTAAAAGTTGTAGGCTTTCGGGAGTGGTGATCAAAAGATCGGGCATGTTGGTCCTCATTTTTGCCCTATCCTTTGCCGAAGTGTCCCCAGTTCGGATACCGACGCTCATTTGTGTGCCCAGGTCTTGGGTTATCCGTTCTGCCGATTGTTTGATTTCTTGCGAGAGCGCTCGCAATGGAGTAATCCAGATAGCTTTTAGACCTTTCTTGTGCGTGGTTTTATACTCTGGGTTGTTTTTGATGTAATCGAGTACGATCGGAAACCAAAGGGCATAGGTTTTTCCGCTTCCGGTCGGGGCATTTAACAGACCGTGCTTGCCCTTCAAAAAGGCTTTCCATGTTTCTTTTTGAAAAGGGAACGGCTGCCATTTTTGTTCTTGGAACCATTTTTCGGCTATATGGAACAGATCGGATTCTTTCAGTGGTGAGATGCTTTGGATTGAAAAATACGAATTTCTTTACTGGGTTTGTGCCTTCAATTTTGCGATAAGATTTATATTTGTGCCACAAAATTTCAGATATGCCAATTTTAGATCTTTACGAGCACGGGGAAAAAAGAAAAAACCTGGCCCATTTTGCCACTTTGGCAAGTTTGGCTGCTGTTGATGGAGAAATCAATGAGAAGGAAATGGAAGTCCTTAAAAAGTTTGCCTTTAAGCTAAATATCAGCGATCAGGAATTTAAGGAGGTAATGAAGAAAGAGAATAAATATCCTATCGAAACTCCGCACAGTGGTGAAAAGAGGTATAAAAGGCTATTTGAATTTTTTCAAATTATTTTCTCCGATCACGATATTGATGATGAAGAGCGAAGAATAGTGGAAAAGTATGCAGTAGGCCTGGGCTTTTCTCCAAAGACCGCTGCTAACATCATCGATAAATCCATCAAGATTTTTACTGGAAAAATTCCGTTTGAGGATTATCACGAATTGGTGAAGAGAGATAGCTAGTAATTGGCCATAAATTCTTCTGCCTTTTCAACCATTTTTTTACTTCCACAGAAAAATGGTACCCGTTCGTGCAACTCCGTGGGCTGGATGTCCATGATTCTTCTAAAGCCATCACTTGCTTTGCCATTGGCTTGTTCGGCCAAGAACGCCATTGGATTGCACTCGTACAATAAACGTAGCTTTCCGTTATGCGCCTTGCTGCTTTTAGGGTACATATAAATTCCCCCTTTGATCATATTTCTGTGAAAATCGGAAACCAATGAGCCAATGTACCTTGAGGTATATGGGCGGTCGCCTTCTTCCATTTGGCAATATTTTATGTAGTCTTTAACCCCTTGCGGAAAATGAATGTAGTTTCCCTCGTTCACAGAATAGATCTGTCCTGTTTCCGGGAATTGCATGTTGGGATGCGATAGGTAAAAAGTTCCAAGGGCAGGATTCAAGGTAAATCCATTAACCCCATGTCCGGTAGTGTACACGTACATGGTAGAGGTGCCATATATTATGTAACCGGCAGCAATTTGGTTTTTACCGGGTTGCAGAAAATCCTCCAAAGTAACCGGAGTGCCCACAGGAGTTACCCTTCTATAAATTGAAAAAATGGTTCCGACCGATACATTTACATCAATATTGGAAGAACCGTCCAAAGGATCTATAAGAACCACATACTTGTTCTGGTGTTGTTTGTCAAAACTGTTTATGCTTATAAAGTCGTCCTCTTCCTCCGACGCTATACCACAAACTATTTCTCTATTCTTTAGTGTTTCTATAAATTTTTCGTTGGCCAGCACATCCAATTTTTGTTGATTTTCCCCTTGGATATTCGTTTCTCCCGCAGCACCGATAATGTCCACGAGACCGGCCTTGTTTACTTCGTGGTTAACTACTTTGGCGGCTAAACGAATACCGTTGAGCAGTCTTGATAATTCCCCAGAAGTGTATTGAAAAGATTCTTGATTGGCGATGATGAACTCACCCATGGTGAGCCGTTGTTTGTCAAACATAGGAAAGGATGTTTTATTTAAGGACAAATATCGGGCATTTTGTGAAACTACAACGTTTTCGAGAATCTTTAATTGTGTATTTTTATAACTTTGAGTTTTATTTGTAACAATTATGGAATATACAATAAGGAAGGCTCGCATCGAGGATATGGAACAGGTACTGAATTTGGTGCAGGAACTAGCTGATTTTGAGAAAGAACCAGATGCTGTAGAAGTGACCAAAGACGATTTGGTCAAGGATGGTTTTGGTGAACAAAAAATGTTTCAATGTTTTGTTGCAGAAACCGAAAAAGGAATTGTCGGCATAGCATTGGTGTACCCAAGGTATTCTACTTGGAAAGGTCCCGTAATCCATTTGGAGGACCTTATTGTTTCCGAGAATATGCGAGGAAGTGGACTAGGAACTGCATTATTAGATCAAGTGGTCAAGTATGGGGCTGAACTCGGTGTAAAACGAATCAGTTGGGAAGTGTTGGATTGGAACGAACCGGCCATCGATTTTTATGAGAAAAAAGGAGCCAATGTACTTCGGGATTGGGATGTGGTGCATTTGGACGAAGAAGGAATCAAAAATTATTTGGAGCGTCTGGACTAGACCAGAAAACTAGAAGATAAAGTACATGAGGATATTTAAGTTTGGAGGAGCATCCGTTAAAGATGCCGATGCGGTAAAAAACTTGGTCAACGTATTGCAAGAGGTTGGCCATAAGGATACCTTGGTAGTGGTATCGGCCATGGGAAAAATGACCAATGCCATGGAAAAAGTGGTGGAATCCTATTTTAACGATAAAAGAAATGTAAAGGAGACCATTCAAGAAGTTATCGAGTATCATCATACCATTGTATCGGACTTGTTTAATAATCCAGAACATCCGGTATATGGGAAATTAAAAGTGTTGTTCGATGAGGTTACAGGTTTTTTAACTTGGAACAAATCACCCAAATATGCATTCGTGTACGATCAAGTTGTCTGCTATGGCGAATTATTGTCTACAACAATAGTGAGTGCCTATTTAAATGAGATAGGTATCGCCAATACATGGCTGGATGTTCGTACTTTGATAAAAACCGATACCAATTATAGGGATGCACAGGTAAACTGGGAGCGCACCCAAGAACAGGTGGATTCTTTGGTCGATCGCTCCAAATTGAACATAACCCAAGGTTTTTTAGGTAGCGACGACAATAACTTTACAACCACCTTGGGCCGGGAAGGTTCCGATTACTCGGCAGCAATTTTGGCATATTGCCTTAATGCCGAATCGGTGACTATTTGGAAAGATGTTCCCGGGGTTTTGAATGCGGACCCCCGGAATTTTGAGGAAACACATCTCTTGGAAAAAATTTCGTATCGCGAAGCTATTGAGCTTGCCTTTTACGGGGCCTCTGTAATTCATCCAAAAACCCTGCAACCGTTACAAAGAAAAGAAATACCCTTACAGGTTAAATCGTTTGTAAAGCCCAAGGATAACGGTACCATAGTTGGAAAAGGGAACGGTATAGAGCCAAAGATCCCATGCTTTATTGTAAAAAAGAACCAGGTTTTGTTAAAACTGTCGTCTCTCGACTTTTCTTTTATTGTGGAGGATAATATCAGTGAAATTTTTAAGCTCTTCCACGATCATCGACTTAAGGTAGATCTTATCCAGAATTCTGCCATTAGCTTCTCTGTCTGCTTGGACAACAAGTTCCGTGGGCTTCAGCCATTGTTGGAAGAATTAAAACGCAAGTTCAAAGTCGTGTGCCACGAAGATGTTTCCCTATACACCATACGTCATTTTAACAGTGATTCGGTCAAATCGTTGCAGAATGGGAAATCCGTATTGGTGGAGCAAAGAGGCAAGGAAACGGTTCAACTTGTTGTTAAATAAACCTTTGGGGATAATATTGGGTCGCTGAGGGCAATAGGCTTAATTTTCTATCTTTACCGTAGCTAAATATTATTTTTATGGGCTTGGTTACGGCTAAAGAGGTGGCAAAAGTTATCCATCTGGACAAATATGGCTTTTTGGGCACATTTGTAGGATGGCTATTAATGGTGGCCACCAGGATCAGCACCATCAATAGATTTTACGATAAAAACAAGAACCTTTCCGGCCCCGAATTTTTGGACACTATTCTGGAGCATTACGAGATTGATTTTGAGATTCCGGAAGAGGATATAAAACGGTTGCCCAAGTCCGGTCCCTATATCACTATCAGCAATCACCCTTTGGGAGGTGTGGATGGGGTACTTTTATTAAAACTACTTTTAAAGGAAAGGTCCGATTTTAAAATAATCGCAAACTTTTTGTTGCATCGAATCGAGCCCTTGAAACCTTATATAATGCCAGTGAACCCTTTTGAAAACCATAAAGAGGCCAAGAGCAGTATTATAGGTTTTAAGAACGCTTTGAAACATTTAAGGGATGGTCATCCATTGGGTATTTTTCCGGCAGGAGAAGTATCTACCTATCGAGATGGTCGTTTGGTGGTCGATAGACCTTGGGAAGAAGCGGCCATTAAACTGATAAGAAAGGCAGAGGTGCCCGTGGTCCCGATTTATTTTCATGCAAGGAACAGCCATTTGTTCTACTGGTTGTCCAAGATTGCCGATGTATTTCGCACCGCCAAATTGCCTTCGGAGCTAACATCGCAAAGTAGGCGGCCCATTAAAGTAAGGATAGGTCAGCCCATATCGGTAAATACGCAAAATGAAGAGAAAACTCTGGAGGATTTTACCGAGTTGTTGCGAAAAAAAACCTATTTGTTGGCCAACGTTTTCGAAAAAGAACGGTTTTTGGATAAGGTTCCGACCTCTTTAAAAATTCCAAAGCCGCCAAAGAAAATTGCAACAGCTATCAATGCCAAAGTGTTGGAAGGTGAAATTGACAAACTACGGGAGAAGGATTGCCGTATGTTGGAGAGTAAAAACTATGAAGTGTTTTTGGCCCAGGCCAAGGATATGCCATTTTGTTTGAACGAAATAGGGCGTCAGCGCGAGGTTACCTTTAGGGAAGTAGGCGAAGGAACAAACAATGCCATTGATCTGGATAAGTTCGACTCGTACTATCACCATTTATTTTTGTGGGACAACGATAACAAAGCAATTGTTGGCGCCTATAGAATGGGTTTGGGCTCGGATATTTTTAAAAACTACGGAATAGACGGTTTTTATTTGCAGGACCTTTTCCGATTTGAACCCGAACTGTACGGTATGATGGAGAAATCCATAGAAATGGGAAGGGCTTATATTGTGAAGGAATATCAACAAAAGCCCATGCCGTTGTTTTTACTTTGGAAAGGAATCGTGCATACGACCTTAAGGCATCCAGAACACAAGTATTTAATAGGAGGAGTGAGTATCAGCAACCAATTTTCCAATTTTTCCAAATCCCTGATGATCGAGTTCATGAAATCCAATTATTGGGATCCGTATGTGGCACAATATATTCGTCCAAAAAAGGAATTTAAGGTAAAGTTGAAAGATGCCGATAAGGAGTTTGTGTTCGATGAGACCCAGGCCGATCTTAACAAATTCGATAAATTGATCAGCGAAGTAGAGCCGGGGAGCCTACGGTTACCGGTATTGATAAAAAAGTACATTAAACAAAATGCCAAGGTAGTGGCTTTTAATGTGGATCCATTGTTCAACAATTCGGTGGATGGATTAATGTACATCCGAATTGCGGATTTACCGGAGAGCACGGTAAAGCCGGTTATGGAAGAGTTTCAAGCTGAGTTGGAGCGTAAAGTGGCCGAAGGTAACGGAACCGTTGAAGTGGATTAGTCCACACCTACGGAATCGCTACGTTTTTCGAACAATAAATTGTCTTTCCAAACACCATTGATCTTTCCTATTCTTTCTCGTTTGCCAATGTAGCGAAAGCCAACTTTTTCATGAAGTTTTATGCTGGCCGTATTCTCAGGAAAAATACCGGATTGTAGGGTCCAAAAGCCAGCTTTTTCACTATCGGTGATTAATTTTTGCATCAATAATTGGCCAATGCCCTTACCTCGGCTTGCATTGGCAATGTAAACGCTTACTTCACCAACACCACCATAAACACACCTGCTCGATACTGGCGAAAGCGCTGCCCAGCCCAGAATAGAACCATTTTCCTCAGCGATTAACCTACAGTCTTTTACATGTGCTTCGTCCCACTGGTCAAAAGAGGGCGGTTGTGTTTCAAAAGTGGCAAATCCTGTGGAAATTCCCTCCCTGTATATATCGGATACATTGCTCCAATCCGAGGGTTTCATATTTCGCACTTTCATAAAGTCGGCTTTTTTATTGTGATATTACGATTAATAAAGCGATAAAAAAAACCAGATATACTGGTTTTTTAAAAATTTAAAACCAAGGCTTTTTACCCACTTGATAAGTGTTAAAAAACTCTTCATCAGATTTAGTAAGATATATGATACCCTCAATAAGTCCAACAATTGCTACACCTAAAACAATGAAGCTTCCCACAACAAAACAAGCGGTTATGTATCCGATAACAGTAGCTCCCAACATTATGAAACCTTCTTTTTGGTAGCCTAGGATAAATTTATGAACCCCTAATTGTCCAAGTACAATGGCTAATATTCCGGCTAAAAGTTTCTTGTTGTCACCGGAATTCAAAGCTTCTTTGGCATTTTCGGTGAATTCGTTCGTGGTTTTTTTTGCTTCTTCTTTAAATTCTTTGGCTGCTTCTTCCGCTTTGTCACCAAAGTCCTTTTTTTCTTCTGACATGTTTATTTAATGTGTTGGTTAATGAGGGTTAAAAGTAGCAAATAAATCAATACCTATAGAAAAGCTTTATCAACAGGTTCCCAAAGTTCCAACTTGTTGCCTTCGGGGTCTAAAATCCATCCGAATTTTCCGTACTCGTATTCCTCTATTTCACCAACCACCGTAACCCCTTCTTCTTTTAGGGTTTTTATAAGTTCTTCCAAATTTTCAACCCTAAAGTTCATCATAAACTGTTTTTCGCTAGGCTTAAAATATTCGGTTTTTTCGTCCATCGGACTCCATTGGGTGGAACAATCGTTGCCTTCCTTGTCCTTCCACCAAAAGGTACAGCCATATTGGTCGGTATTTAGTCCTAAATGGTTTTTGTACCAATCTTTGATTTTGTTTGGGTCTTTGCTCTTAAAAAAAAAGCCCCCCAATCCAGTTACCCTGTTTTTCATGATTTCTTAATGTTTTGTTCATACAAACCGATCCATTGTTGCGGGGTCATTTTTTGGCAAAGCTCTGCAACGAGATCATAAGGTATTTTGTTAATGTTCTTAAATCGGATGCAGCTTTTGCCCATATCCAATTTGGTGTCCACATGCTTAGGGTATTCGGTAACAAACCAATCATGTAAACTGTTGTCCGCATATATTCCGGAATGGTATAGTGCCACAAAGTTTTTTTGTGATGCAAGGTTGATAAAGGGCAAGGGCAACTTTGGATCCACATGATACCCACTCGGGAACATGGAATGGGGCACTACATACCCTATCATTTTATAACTGATACATTCTTCGAAACCAGCAGGGAGATTGTTCTTTATGACTTCTCTTAGTCGGGAAATGACTTGTTTTCGTTCTTTCGGGAGTTTTTCAATGTACTCTTCCGGTGTTTTGGCATCTATCGTCATAATTTATCAATTTTAGGGATTGCCAGAGCCAAAGGTTGAATGGATAAGGCTTATAAAGTTAACAAAATCTCTCCTTGATTTTATCAACAATGGTCTGTGCCAATTTTTCTTTGCTCTCCACGGTCCACCCGGCAACATGGGGAGTCAATAACACATTGTTGGCCTTGCGGAGGTATTTAAAGGCCTTGGGTTTTTGAACAAACATGTTTTCGAAGGATTTTTTTTCGTATTCCAGCACATCGAGCCCGGCTCCAAGTACTTTGCCCGATTTTAGCCCGGCTACCAAATCTTTGGTAACAACACATTTTCCCCGAGCCGTGTTCAAAAGCCAAAACGGTTTGTGGAACCCCTCGATAAATTCTGAATTTATCATGCCGGTGGTCGACTCGGTCTGCGGTACGTGTAAACTCACTACGTCCGAGCGTTGTTGAAATTCCATGATTCCGACCTGTCGCGCATTTTCATCCCCAACTCCTCCAATAATATCATAGCAGATCACCTCGACGTCGAATCCTTTTAGTTTTTTGGCAAAAGCCTTTCCCATATTGCCATAGCCGATAATGCCCACGGTTTTGCCCTCCAGTTCAAAGCCCCTGTTTTGCTCCCGTTTCCATTTGCCTTTTCGAACCTGTCGGTCGGCCTTGCACATTTGGTTCAATAAGGCGAGCAACATGCCCAGTGTGTGTTCACCTACCGCATTGCGGTTGCCTTCGGGGGCAGAAGCCATAAAAACACCCTTGAACTTGGCGTGTTCGGTATCAATATTTTCCAATCCGGCCCCGACCCTTCCAATAAATTTAAGGTTGGTGGCCTTATCCAAAAATTGTTGGTCTATGGTAAACCTACTTCGGATAATGATCCCATCGTATAAATGGATTTTTTTTTCGACTTCTTCCTTGGTCGATGTGTAATCTTCATCATTCTGGAAACCGAGCTCGGCAAATTGTTCAATTAGCAGCTCATGATTGGTGTCGAGGTGGAGAACTTTCATGAATCAAATATACAATTCCTATATTTTTGGATAGTGGGTCTGTGTTTTTTCGTGCTGGACATTTCCAGTATGGGCGGTGCTCAATTTTTCAAAAAGGAGTACATGTACCTCTTCGCCGTTTTTGGTCTTGGGGTTGTGTTCCACTCCTTTGGGCACCACAATAATTTCACCTTCGTTCACCACTTCGGTCCTATCTCGAAATTGCATGTAGAGGGTACCTTTGATCACTTGGAACAATTCATCCTCGTTCTCGTGGGCGTGCCATACAAATTCACCTTGTATTTTGGCCAAAAGCACCTGCATATCGTCCACAATGGCAATTTGATGCGGATGCCACTGTGCGGAGAATTCGGCATGTTTTTGTTTTAGGTTGATGGGTTTCATGGCAAGATTTTATATTCCCAAAATTAATTTGGCGATCCAAAAATAGATCAAGATTCCAAAAATATCGTTGCTCGTGGTAATGAACGGTCCGGTGGCAATTGCCGGGTCAATGTTTCTTTTATGAAGGAACAAGGGTATAAATGTACCTATCAGCCCTGCCACAACAATTACTACTATCAGCGATAGCGATATGGCCAAAGCGGTGGTAAAGGCATCTTTCCAGATCCAAGTGAACAATAAGAGCAGGATGGCTAGTATAAATCCATTGAGCAAGGCCAAAAGCATTTCCTTTAAAAGGTGGTTTCTCATGCTTCCTTTTAGGTCGTCGTTCGCGAGACCTTGCACTACTATGGCGCTGGACTGTACCCCAACGTTTCCGGCCATGGCAGCAATTAGGGGAGTAAAAAAGAATAAAACTGCGTGTTTGGAAATCATATCTTCAAAAGTTCCCATAATGGCCGCAGCACCAAGTCCACCAAAAAGACCTAAAATTAGCCAAGGCAGCCTGGCCCGTGTGAGTACCCATATGCTATCGCTCACTTCAACGCCTTGGGAAATACCTGCCGCCATTTGGTAATCCTTATCGGCTTCTTCACGTATCACATCTACAATATCATCGATGGTAATGCGCCCGACCAAACGCCCGATTTCATCAACCACGGGTATGGCCTCCAAATCGTATTTGGACATAATTCTGGCCACTTCTTCTCCTTTTTCGTTCACGTTTACGGAATCTACCTTTGGGATATAGATATCTTTTATGTGACTTTTGGTTGGAGCGGTGAGCAAATCTTTTAGGGACAATCTTCCTTTTAATTTGCCTTCGTCGTCCACCACATAAATGGAATGTACGCGGGTAACATTCTCTGCCTGGGCGCGCATCTCCTTAACGCAAGAGGTCACGGTCCAGTTTTCGTAGACTTTTACCAATTCTTTGGCCATAAGTCCACCTGCGGAATCTTCCTCGTAGCGCAAAAGATCTACAATATCTTTGGCGTGTTCCCGATCTTCTATCTCGGAGATAACTTCTTGAATAATTTCCTTGGGAAGCTCGTTTATGATGTCCGCGGCATCATCCGTATCCAATTCCGAAAGTTCGCCGGCAATTTCTTTGGCTGTTAGATTTTTAAGTACGGCCTCCCGGATATCCTCGTGCATTTCGGCAAGGATGTCCGATGTTTTTTCACTGTCCAGCAGTTTTATCAGGTAGGTGGCCTCATCAACTTCGAGTTCGTCCGCAATTTCCGCAATATCGGCATAGTGGAACTCCTTCATCATGGTTTGGAGCTCACCATTGTTCTTGTTGGCGATCAGTTCCCTGATTTCTGCTAAAAGGTCGTCTGTGAGTTTAAACGGGGTCATTGGCTATCTTCTGTGTCAACGTTATAAAATCGGCCACACTAAGCTGTTCCGGGCGTTGGTCAAAGATAGTATTCTCTTTTAGATTATCGGAAAGGTTGAAGATTTTAAGACTGTTTCGGATTGTTTTTCGTCTTTGGTTAAAAGCTGTTTTTACCACTTTAAAGAAGAGGCGCTCGTCGCAAGGGAGGTTCAATTCTTTTTTTCTTGTGAGTCTCAATACTCCGGAATCCACCTTTGGCGGAGGATCAAAAACCCCGGGAGGAACGGTGAATAGATATTCGGCATCGTAATAAGCTTGTACCAATACGGATAGGATACCGTAGGTTTTACTGCCCGGTGCTTCACAGATTCTTTTGGCCACCTCTTTTTGGAACATACCGGAAAATTCGGGTATTTGCTGTCGCATTTCCAACATCTTAAAAACTATCTGACTGGAAATATTGTATGGGAAATTTCCGGTAATGGCAAATTGCTCTTCGCCATATAGTTGTTTTAGGTCGAACTTGAGGAAATCCGCCTCGATAATATTGAGGCGATCGTTGTTTTTTAAAATAGAGGCATGTTCCAATGGAAAACTGTGGTTCAGGTAAACAATGGACTCTTCATCAAGGTCCATGGCCACGAGGTCCAAATCCCTTTGAAGCAGATATTTGGTGAGAACACCCATGCCAGGGCCTATTTCCAGTACATTTTTATAGTCGTCCAACGACAGTGTCTCAGCAATTTTTTTTGCGACGGACTCATCTTTTAAAAAATGTTGCCCTAAGTGCTTTTTTGCTTTTACAGCACCATCTATTTGTTCATTTTTTTGGGGATGACGGTTTCCGTTATTGTATTTTTTCCTCTTTTTTTTGGGCACTGCGGGTTTTTTTGCAAGTTAGTTGGAATTTTTGATATAGATCCAAGCTTCATCTCCTGATTCCAATAGGAATTTTTCCCTTTTGTATGCATTTGTTTCGTAAATGTCCGCTTTTATTAGGTCGGTATCATTTACTTCATAAGCCATGCCTTTTACTTTGTGTTCGGGATCATTGGTGTTGATGACCAACGGATAACGGCCATATACAGCATTTTCGATTTTCTTGAAACCCAATGCGGTGTCGGGCTTTCCATTTAATATACGTCCAAAAATGTACTCTTGTACCTGGGTATCTTGTAAGGTTCCGTAGGAAAAAATAAACTCCAAATTTTTAAGGTATTTGTTGACTTACCACTTCCAGCTCTGTTCTAAAGGCAACAAATTTGTTGGGAAACATTTTTTGGGCGTCGGCACGCAGGCGGTCCGCGTCCTCCTTATAATAGGCTTCCAATGTGGACCTATTCTTTGTGGTATATTGTATGGAGTAGGTAATGCCACCCATATCTTCTTCTACCAGCACCTTTACCATTTTGGCATGTGTAAATTTGCCCGTTGCCAGCATATCCGGCACATGTTTGTCCTTCATCCACTCCAACCATTGTTCGTGCACGGTATCGTCTATGTTAATGGTAACGTTATATATGAGCATTTTACTTTTTTTAAATGATTAGTTTATGGCATCCCCGCGCAATCGTCTAAAATTCTTTCGGGCCTGTGGAAAATAATAACTGTCCTCATAATTATAAATAATTTTCTCGTAATGGGTTTTGGCCTTTTCGGGTTCGTTTAAAATATTATCGTAGAGTTCGCCAAGGGCAAAGTGTGCATCGTCTGCCAAAATTCCATCACTGTAAAACTCCACAATTTTTTGATAGTTGAACTTGGCCGCCTCGTAATTTTTTTGGTCCACCAATAACTTGGCTTGTTTCAGAAGGGCCTCATCTTCAATTTTTTCGCCCTTATGATTTTGTAAAATATCTTCAAGTACTTTTATGGCTTCCTTATTTTTATTTTGATAGGCCAATAGATCTGCCCTTGCATATTTTTTTAATGCGGTCTGGGTGGAATCTTCCAACGAATTGTCGGAAATAAGTAAGCTCAATTGCATGGCATCATTGGCAATGAGCTGTGAAGTTGAGCTTCGCAAAACTTTTAGTTGGGTGAGCGTCCAGTCAAAATCGCCTTTGTAAAAGCTGGTCTGTGCGACTTTAAATCGGGCATTTTGTCCTAGTACATCATTTTTTACGCTCTTTTGTACTTGGGTAAATAGGATCAAGGCTTCGTTGAATCTTTGGTCGAACACCAATATATCGCCCAATGCCAGTTTCACGTAAGCCATAATCATCCGGCCCATTGGAATTTCAAGGCTTTGTTTGAGCATGGCGATGGCTGGTTCGGGATCTTCCTTTTTAAAAGTTAGAAAGTTGGCGTAGGCGATCTGCAGTTGTAACGTGGTGCTCTGATTACCGTATTCCTCTACTAGGCTTTGGAATTTCTTTTCTACGTTTTCCAATATTTTTTTTGTTGGATTTTCCAAAGCGATATCGATTAGGTTGAGTTCCGCATTTAACTTGGTCCTGGGATTTTCCGAGTTGTCCACGATGTACTGGTAAATAGAGGTGGCGGTTTCCAGATCTTTGTCTTCCACAGCAATATCGCCAAGGTTTTCCAATCGATTTATCGATTGCCCTTCGCTACGTTTATATATGGCCTTTTCTTGGCCAAAGGCACTATTGTATTGCTTTTGTTGAACAAAAAGCCAACTCAGGAGCTCGTTCCAAAGAATATCTGGCGTTTTTTGTGCATTTTGCAACAGGACTTTGCGCAATAGCACATTGTTCTCATTCGATGGGTCTTCCGAGATAAAATCATCGATGTTCCTTAATACATTGGAGCGACTGGTGCGTCCTTCCCAGATCAGGTTGAGGTAGGATTGGTACATTTTGGCTATGTTGCCCTGCTCCCCATAAATGCGGGCCAATTGAAAATCGTAATTCAGGTCCGGCTTTAGTTCCATGGCCTTGGTGTATGCTTGAATGGCATAGTCCAATAGGGCATATTTTTGAAAACGATAGCCAACACTATATCCAAAATTGGGATTGTCCTCTATTTTGTTTATTGCCTTGTCGTAATACGTGCTTGCCTTATCGGATTCGTTTTTGAGCGTAAAATTGTATCCCAGTTCAATATAAAAAGTGGGAAAGGCATAACTGTCTTCAATTTTTTTAAGTAAAAATGCCTGCGCTTCATCGTATCGCTCCAATTGTTGGTAGCAGGCTACGAGTCCTTCTGCATAATCGGTACGCCTGGGGTTGGTTTCTACTAATTTTTCGTAAAATACCACAGCTTTCTCATAATCGCCGTCCTGTAAATATTGTTTGGCCAAGAAATCTTCTTGGGACCATCCAATAACAAAGGATACCATCAAAAGGAGAAATAAAAGACGCTGCAATGACATGTTCATTAGTAATATTCAATAAGAATGTCCTGTTCTTTCGAAACTAGTGGAACCTCATTTCAATTTCAAGATTATGAGATTCCTCGTTGCTTAGCTCTGTTGGAATGACAATCGTATTCAAAAAATTACACTTTGGATTGTAGGCCAATGTGGTTTATTTCAAATATAACGCAGAAATGTGGGGGATTCTGTTAAGCGAATCCAAATAATTAGTGCAAAGCCTTAATCGATAGTGTCAAATCCACAATACGGGACCAAAACCTCGGGGATTTTTATGCCCTCATCGGTCTGATAGTTTTCCAAAATACCGGCGAGTACCCTTGGCAATGCCAGGGAGCTTCCGTTCAAGGTGTGGGCCAATTGGCTTTTTCCATTTTCGTCCTTGTAGCGCAGTTTTAATCGATTGGCCTGGAAGGTTTCGAAATTGGATACGGAACTAATCTCCAACCAACGGTCTTGTGCTGTGGAAAATACTTCAAAATCGTAGGTTAAGGCAGAAGTAAAACCTAAATCACCACCGCACAAACGTAAAATGCGATAAGGGAGTTTAAGTTCTCGAAGAATATTTTTTATATGTTCCACCATCTCATCCAGCGCTTGGTACGAATTATCGGGGTGCTCCATGCGTACAATCTCCACTTTATCGAATTGGTGCAAACGGTTCAATCCACGGACATGGGCGCCATAACTTCCGGCTTCGCGACGGAAACAAGGGGTGTATCCGGTATATTTTATGGGGAAATCGCTCTCTGCCAAAATATCCCCCCGGTGCAAGTTGGTCACGGGGACTTCTGCCGTTGGAATCAGGTAGAGGTCGTCTGCCTGTACATGGTACATTTGGCCTTCCTTGTCGGGCAACTGTCCTGTTCCGTAACCGGAATCTTCGTTGACCATGAGCGGAACTTGCATTTCGGTATATCCTGCTTCGGTGTTTTTATCCAAGAAATAGGCAATCAAAGCGCGCTGTAATCGAGCACCCTTTCCCTTGTACACAGGAAAACCTGCTCCGGTTATCTTAACACCAAGCTCAAAATCTATAATGTCGTACTTTTTTGCCAGTTCCCAATGTGGAAGAGCTCCCTCGGACAGGGTCGGTACATCCCCTTCCTTGAAAATCTCTTCGTTGTCCTCATCGGAATTCCCAGCAGGAACAGATTCGTGGGGTACGTTGGGAATCAAATACAGTTGCTGTTGAAGTTCTTCTGCAGCAGTGTTTAGATCGTCCCCTAATTTTTTCGATGCTTCTTTGAGTCCAGCGGTTTTTTCTTTTAGAACATTGGCTTCTTGTGCTTTTCCTGTTTTAAAAAGCATACCGATCTCTTTGGAAAGCTTATTGGATTCGGCCAAGGTCGCATCCAGTTCCGTTTGTATGGAACGCCTTTTTTCATCGAGTTCCAATACCTTCGATAGCATTGGTTCGGCATCGATGTTTCGCTTTTTTAATGCGGTAATAATACTTTCCTTGTTTTCCCGGATGTTCTGTATTTGAAGCATGGCCTTGTTTTGAGCGGCAAATTTAATTTAATCTGAAGAAGTGCCCAACTTTATTCCTTTGGAGATGGCAGAATCCAATCGTTATGGGCAAAATGTTTCCATGGAACGTTGGCCAAATCCACTTTTGGGTCTATAAATTGTTTATAGCTCCCTTGATTCACTCTAACCTTGTTGTCCACAAACACTTGTATGCTTTCTCCTTTTTTTGCGTATTCCTTTTTAAGGTGTTGGGCAAACTGCCAAATAAAATCGGGATAGCATGTAACCCTGCGACGTTGTTTTTTTGTAAGATACTTATCCAAATCGATTTTGATGGTGTCTTTGGTTTTGGGGTTTACCACTTTGTAGGTTATTCTCCCGCCTCGACTCCGCAACATCATGCGCCAGCTTAAGCGATGACCTTCTTCGGTCCAGAGGACATCATCTTTAAAAAAATGATGCCGAAGCGGCAACGCTATTTGAACTAGAAAATAAATGCCCAGAACCGACAAGATCATGTTTTTGGTTTTTGGTATGATGATTTTGGCTTCCGGGGCAAATGTTTTGGTTTTTAAAAAAATGTTTCGAATAGTCTGTGGTTCAAAAAAGAAGACGGTAAATGCTAAGGACAGGTATGGAAAAATCCCAATTTGAAACACGATGCTATTGAACAGATGAAAGAAAATGGAAAGCAGAAACGCAATTTTACGGGTTGGTTTCCAAAGGAGGGCGGGTACGATCAAGAGGTCAAAACTAATACCAAATATGGCAATGATCTTATGAACCCATTTTTGTTGAAGAAGTTCTCCGATGATGTAATAATCTTTTTTGGAGGTCATCAAAACGTCTATCATGCTAAAATCCAACCAATCCGCATATAATTTGGCTACAGATGCATAGGTGTAAACAATGAACAGTTGTAGGATTATGACCCATCGGACCCCGTTGTACATGGTCTGTGAACGTAAACCCAGATTCAACTTTGCATCTAAAGATGCATCTCGGTTTGCCGGTAGGAACGCCATAATATAGGCAAGGAGCATCAATAAATAATAATGGTTGTTGTACGATGATTTTTGCATTAGGTACACGCCCGACCAGAGAATTGCGAAGGCCAGCGCACTGAACCGATACTTATAACCTAGGGCGATCAGTAGTCCTAATGTGCCCATTACCGCAAAGTAAATGTACATGCCGTTACCGGGAAGGGGCTGTAACCATTCAAAACCGATAAAGGAGAAAGTAAACCGAGGTTCCACCAAAGTTCGTCTGACCCAGCCCGTTGCTATGGCGCCATAACATTCCGCACTGACCAACAATCCATAAAAAATCCTGAAAACCACAAGTTGCGCATTGTCAATCTTCTTGTAAAGAAATTGGTCGAACATTTACTTGGAGATTAGGTCCAACGAATGATTTTTGTCTTTTTTTAATTGCTCTTTAAGTTCTTCTATGGAGTTGAACTTATGCTCGTCCCTAATGCGGTGCAACAGTTGTACCTGGATTTTTGTATCGTAAAGATTTCCTTCGAACTCAAAAAAATTGACTTCTATACTTTTTCGTGAACCATCTACGGTAGGGTTGAACCCAATGTTCATCATTCCAAAATACGTATTGCCACCAAGGTCGCTTTTTACTACATAGGCCCCATTTTTTGGGATAAGTTTATAGTCTTCCGCGATATGGAGGTTGGCCGTTGGAAAACCAAAATCCCTGCCTAATCCTTTGCCTTTTTTTACGGTTCCTGTGAGCATGTAAGCATAGTTGAGGTAACTGTTCGCTGTTTCCACATCACCTTCCATAAGCGCCTTTCTTATTTTTGTGGAACTCACCGATACGTCATCTATCTCTTGTGCTGGTATTTCTTCCACTTCAAAATCGAAAGTACTGCCAAAGGCCATTAAATCTTGAATATTGGCATTCCGGTTGCGTCCAAACCTATGATCATAACCTATAATTATTCTTTTTGATTTAATGTTGTTTACAAGAATATCCCGAACAAAATCTATCGCAGAAAGCCGTGAAAATTGCTTGGTAAAAGGATGAATGATCAAATAATCCAGCCCAAGGGTCTCCAAAATCTGTTTTTTCTCCTCAAGGGTGTTCAATAGTTTAATGTCCACATCTTTTTGAAGAACCATACGTGGATGTGGAAAAAAAGTGAGCACTGTAGATTTTAAACCTGTGTTTTTGGCATTGTTTGTGAGGCGTTCCAGTATCTTTCGGTGTCCCAAGTGTACTCCATCAAAAGTACCAATGGTGACCACTGTTTGATGTGGAACGTTCTTAAAATCAGAAATGTTATGGATTGTTTCCAACGCAATAAAGAAATAAAAAAGGCTTACATTTGAATTTATACTATGCCCTGACCGTGTATGAAAGCTAAATTACATCTTGTTTTCTCAATAACCATATTTTTTAGTTGCTTTTGCATATACGGGCAACAAAGTTATTGGAAAACAATTCCCAAAAAAGCAAGTTTTAAAAGTGTTTCACTGACCGATATTTCTGAAGCAAAACTGGTATTGACCCTTGATAGGGAGGGTTTTGCAAAGCAAGTGTCCCCTAGTTTGAACGCTAAAAGTGGCCAACAGGTGGTTCACCTTCCCAATAATGAAGGAAATGTAATGCCCTTTAAAATTAAGGAAACCTCTGTTCTGCATCCGGATTTAGCAAAAAAGTATCCGAATATCAAATCTTATACCGGCATAAGTCTAGATGGTAGATATAAAGTTAAACTGAGCAATTCGCACAAGGGTGTCCAGTCCATGGTCGTGGATTTGAAAAATAACAAAACTACCTTTGTGGAACCAGTTTCCGATCAAGAGGACACTTATGTCCTATACGATAAAAAAAACGGACTGTCCTCAAAAATTGGCTTTACCTGCGGAACGGAGAAAGGTATTTTTGGTAAGGTCAATAAATCACTGGGACACACTGAAAAAACTATTGTTCCCTTGGTTGATGGTCAGGAGCTTAGAAAATATAGAATAGCGGTATCGGCATCTGGAGAATATACCCAAGAAATGGGGGGTACGGTTGCGGATGCATTGGCCGGAATAAATGCGACTTTGACCCGGGTAAACGAAGTTTTCGAAACGGATTTAGGGGTGACATTGGAACTTATTGCCGATAACGATCAAATAATTTTCACCAATCCAAATACGGATCCTTATGACGACTCCTTAAATTCTGAGGTACAGTCGACCATAACCTCTACAATCGGAGAAGAAAATTACGATGTGGGTCACCTTTTTCACCAGGTGGGTGTGGGCGAGGATAATGGTAATGCTGGTTTTATTGGTGCCGTATGCGTAGATAACCGAAAGGGTAGTGCCTTTTCGGCGGCCAACGTGCCTCAGGGCGATGTGTTCGATTTGGACTATGTCGCCCATGAGCTTGGACATCAATTTGGAGCAAACCATACATGGTCTTTTGAATCCGAAGGAACAGGTGTGCAGGCAGAACCTGGTAGCGGTACATCCATAATGGGGTATGCCGGTATAGTCGGCGTAAACAATGTTGCTGCAAATGGCGATGACTATTTTCATTACAACAGTATTCTTCAGATTTCCACCTATTTGGAGACTACCTCCTGTGCCCAGACCACAGCATTGGTAAATTCGCCGCCTTTACTTACCCCGGTGGGTGACTTTACCATTCCCAAGGGAACGGCATTTGTTTTGGAGGGCGAGGCTACAGATCCCGATCTGGGCGATGCTTTAACTTATACTTGGGAACAGATCAATGATGGTTTGGTTACCGTGAATTCGTTTGGGCCAACAAACCCCAATGGTGCCAATTTTAGATCAATGCCGCCAACTAGCGATCCCCGCAGATTTTTTCCAAGGCTGTCCGAAGTGGCGCAGGGCAATCTAACACAGACCAATCCTACTATTTCCGATACTTGGGAAACTGTATCCGAAATAGAGAGGACCCTTAGCTTTGCTTTTACTGTTCGAGACAATGCAATTGGGGGTGGACAGGTGGTTTCCGATATTTTGGATGTTCACGTAATTAAAGCAGCAGGGCCGTTTGTAGTTGCCTCTCAAGCAAGTCCGCAAACTTATACCGCCGGTTCCGTACAGGAAATTACTTGGGATGTAGCCAATACCGATTTAGCTCCCGTAAATGCGCAGACCGTGGATGTTTTCCTTTCTTTGGACGGGGGGCTTACTTACCCGATCACACTTTTGGAAAACACGCTCAACGATGGATCCGAAGAAGTGCTTCTTCCAGGAAATGTCTCCACAATGGCACGAATAATGGTCAAGGCCAGTGACAATGTTTTCTTTGCGGTCAATTCATCCGATTTTACAATTGAGGAATCGGAAGTGGTGCTGAATTTTGAAAAGCTGGAATACGAAGTTTGTCAACCAAACGATATCATCATCCCATTTGTTTATGAGACCTATAATGGATTTAACGAGAATTCTACTTTTTCGGCAGATGTGCCGGGCGGTTTACTGGCAGGTTTCTCCCCAGTAGTTGCAACAGTAGATGATACTGCCGTAGATCTGACCTTGTCCAATACCAATGGTGTTGCCCCGGGCGTGTACGACATTACGGTAACGTCTACTTCTGCTTCGGTAACAAAAAGTGTAGTCTTGTCTCTTAAAGTTCAAGATGGTGCATTTTCAAATGTAACTTTGCTTGCACCGGCAAACGGTGAAGTTGGTGTTTCTTTGGACGCTGAACTTAGTTGGGAAGACAATCCTTTATATTCCAGTTATGATTTGGAAATTGCAACGGATGCTGGATTTTCTGATATTGTTGAATCTGCCACCGTACCGTTTACCAAATACAAAACAGTGACCAATTTAGAGGCCGAAACACAATACTTCTGGAGAGTTAGGCCAAGTAATGGATGCGCAAGCGGCACATTTGGAACAATATTCGGTTTTACGACCACCCAGGTCGATTGTAAAAACAGGGAGCCGGGTGATTTGCCCATTTCCATTTCTTCCGGTGCTGCAACCACCATTTCTACATCTGTCATATTTTTGGAAGATCTTCCAATATCCGATGTTAACGTAAATTTGGAATTAGATCATACCTATTTGGAGGACCTAATAATCAAACTTATTTCGCCACAAGGAACCGAAGTTACCTTGATCTCAAACACATGTGGGTCGCAAAACAACATCAACGCAGTTTTCGATGATGATGGTGATCCCCTCGAATGTACGGGAAGCCCGGCCATATCCGGTACAGTGTCCCCTTTGGGTTCTTTGGCTTCCTTAAAAGGGGAATCAATTCTTGGGGAATGGACATTGGAAATATCGGATACAGCTTCGGGTGATGGTGGTACATTAATAGGTTTTTCATTGGATGTGTGTATCGAGGGGGCTTATAGACCCGATGAGGATGAAGATGGTGTGTTTGATGATGGTGACGATCTTTGCTTGGGAACACCAAAGGGAGTAGAAGTAGACACCAATGGTTGTGCTATTTATAGATTTGCTGCAGATAACTTCGAAATAGAACTCCAAAGTGAAACATGTAGGGTAAATAATGATGGAACCATTACGGTGACTCCTTTTGATACATCTATCACCTATACGGCACAGTTGGAGGGTGGAGCAGGAGCTGTTTCTGTTGATTTTACCGATGGACAGACCTTCAATAATTTGTCAGCAGGAGAATATAAGCTGTGCATAACCGGTACCAACGGCTTGATAGACTACGAAGAAGTTTGTTATAATTTGGTGATTACCCAACCGGATGTTCTGGACATTGATGCGTTGGTTGATTCTGGTATGGTAACTGTGGAATTAAGAGGTTCGGAATTTTATACCGTAGAATTGAACGGTTTGGTCACCCAGACCGAGAATTCTAAAATTCAACTCCCCTTAAAAGATGGAAATAATGTGCTCAGGGTGAGTTCCGATCTACCATGTCAAGGAGTAGTGGAAAAAAATCTATTCTATTCTTCACGGTCCATACTCTCCCCTAATCCGGTAGATGCGGCCACCGAAGTTTATCTTGGCGGGTACGAAGGAGAACTAGGTATAAAAATATTTACCGCTAATGGAAGATTGGTCCATACCGAACGTAGAGTGGTTTTCGGCGAAAACCTAGTGTTAGATCTATCATATTTGGCCAAGGGGATCTATTATTTGGGACTGGAAAAAGAAGGAGAGAACGACATGTTTAAATTCATAAAAAGATGATTCGGAATATAATTGGACTTTTTGTTTTGGCTGTATTTGTTTCTTGTGGTGGAGATGATGGTCCGCCACCGGCCCCGCAAGGTGCAGCTCTGGTATTTCCCGAGGAAAATTCCGAATGTACAACAGGGACGGAGGTTAACCAGACATCTACGCAGGTAACTTTTAGGTGGATGGCATCCAGCAATACGGAGCGTTACACTTTAAATGTTGTGAATTTGAATACCAATGTACCTCAAAATTTATCCACCGTTTCTACCTCGGCCAGCCTCACTTTGGCCAAGGGAACACCATACTCTTGGTCGGTTACTTCACAAAACGCTTCGTCGGATCAAGTAGCGACCAGTGAAACGTGGTTGTTTTACAATGCGGGGTCACAGACCACATATGCTCCGTTTCCGGCTCAGTTGGTACATCCGCTTTCAGGTTCCACGGTAATCAAAGATGTTGCCAATGAAGTCCTATTGGAATGGACAGGTGCAGACGTGGACAACGATATAGAAGCCTTCGAGGTGTTTTTGTCCACAACAAATCCGCCGACAACTTCTGTGGGCCTTACCAATGCAACAGATATGGAGCTTTCTGTAAGTGTTGAATCTGGAACCGTCTATTATTGGAAAGTGGTCACAACAGATCTTGAGGGGAATACCTCGGATTCCGGTGTGTTTGACTTTAGAGTCCTCTAGTTTTTTCTATTTACCGTTGAATTGGTTCATGGTGTTTTTGGTTCCTGCGAATACAAAGGAGCGTATTAAATCTATAGACTTTTTTAAACGTTCGGGCATAGCTTTTTGTTGTTCGTCGTTCCAACGCCCCAACACATAGTCTACTTGTTTACCTTTGCTGAAATCGGCGCCCACTCCAAACCTAAAACGATTATAACCGCTGGTTTGCAACACATTTTGGATATCTTTTAAGCCATTATGGCCCCCATCGCTGCCCTTGCTTTTTAGTCGCAATGATCCAAATGGAAGGTTTAGGTCGTCCGTAACGATCAATATATTTTCCATTGGTATGTTTTCCTTGTCCATCCAATATTTTACCGCCTTCCCGCTCAAGTTCATATAGGTAGAAGGTTTTAGGCAAACAACACTTTTCCCCTTGTGTTTAAAGGTGGCTACAGCTCCTAGTTTTGCATTCTCAAAAACAAAGTCCTCCTGCTCGGCCAGATAATCAAGAATTTTAAACCCGATATTATGGCGTGTTTCGTCGTAGTCCGGTCCTATATTTCCTAGACCGACAATCAAAAATTTTTTCATGGGGTCGTTAACTTGTAATAGTTTTTTGGGTGGGCCAAAAAGCTTATTGATGAAATTGAGCATCGCTCGTAATTGAATGGCTTAAAAATACAAAAGCATCCCATATTACTAAAGTAAACAGGGATGCTTATGCTAACTAGTGAAAAGGTTACTCTGCAGCTTCAGCTTGTGGAGCGTCTTCAGCAGGAGCTTCTCCTTCTGCACCTTCTTCGTCTTCATCTTCAGAATCATCAACAGATGTTCTAGAGGCTTTGACCTGTACGATAGCGGTACTGTCCGGGTGCAAGAATGTATAGTCATCGTTAAGAATGGTTTCTACTGCAATAGTTTGACCTATTCTTAATTTAGAAATGTCCACGGTGATAAAATCAGGAAGCAATGCGGGCAAAGCTCTGATCGAAAGTTTTCTTTTTCTGAATAGCAATCGTCCACCATTTTTAACACCTGGGGAGTTTCCTTCCAAACGTACGGGAATACTCATCGTAATTGGTTTGTCCTCGAACAATTGGTAGAAATCCACGTGAAGGATTTTATCCGTTACCGGGTGAAACTGAATATCCTGCAAAACTGCGTCAAATTTTTGACCGTCCTCCAATTCAATTACTGCGGTGTAGGCATTTGGGGTGTACACCAAGTCTTTGAATGCAAGCTCTTCAGCTGAAAAATGCACTGGCTTATCCCCTCCGTACAGTACGCAAGGGACCTTTCCAGCATTACGTAAGGCTTTGGTAGAAACCTTGCCCACGCTTTCTCTTTGGGATCCTTTGATTGTAATTGACTTCATTGTTATATATTAAAATTGATTTATTTACATTAAAAATTTTGAAGATATCGAAGTGTTGTGGTGTACCCGGTGCATTACATCTGCAAACAGGTCGGCACAGGACAATATCTTTATTTTACTTTGGTTGCTATCTACCGGGATGGAATCTGTTACGATCAATTCCGTTAGTCTTGATTTTTCTATTCTTTCGTAGGCATTACCGGACAAAAGGCCATGGGTTGTAACGGCCCGCACGCTTGCAGCCCCTCTCTCCATCATCAAATCCGCAGCCTTGGTAAGGGTACCTGCGGTATCGACCATATCATCTGCAAGGACCACATTTTTTCCCTGAACGTCACCGATCAGCTCCATGTGGGATATTACATTGGCTTTGGCTCTTTGCTTGTAGCAAATAACCACATCGCATTCCAATGCTTTGGAATAGGCATAGGCTCTCTTGGAACCGCCCATGTCCGGAGATGCGATACAAAGGTTGTCAAGATTTAAGCCTTTTAGGTAAGGCAAAAATAGTGTTGAGGCGAACAAGTGGTCCACTGGTTTCTCGAAGAAACCTTGGATTTGGTCCGCGTGCAAATCCATGGTAATGATTCGGGTTGCACCTGCGGTCTCCAGCATTTTTGCAACCAATTTAGCGGCAATTGGAACCCTTGGTTTGTCCTTTCTATCTTGTCTTGCCCATCCAAAATAGGGCATAACGGCCGTAATGTGCCTGGCAGATGCTCTTTTGGCGGCATCTAACATCAACAACATTTCCATCAAGTTTTCCGAGCTTGGATTGGTTGAGCCAATAATAAAAATACGGGCTCCTCGGATGGATTCCTCGAACGATGGTTGAAATTCACCATCGCTATAGCGGGAGAATTGGACTTTTCCCAATTCGGCACCATAGGAAGCAGCGATTTTTTTACCGAGCTCTACACTTTGGGTACAAGCAAAAATTTTTGGTTCCGGAACTTGATAGGCCATTACAAACTCTTGTTAACTAGCGTTTTAAAGTACTTTTTTGTAAAGAGGTGCAAATTTAAGAATTAATTCGGGTTGATAAAGTATAAATGAAAGTATTTTTTGGTGATATATAAAAATATTTTTTTAGCTTTGCACTCGCATTTCAAAAATGTGATACCATTTGCCTTGGTGGCGGAACTGGTAGACGCGCTGGATTCAAAATCCAGTGTCTTCGGACGTGTGGGTTCGATTCCCACCCAAGGTACAATTAAAGACCCCGACAATCATAAATTGTCGGGGTCTTGTTGTTTTATTGCCTGCTTTAATTTGTCACTACATTCAAATGTTATGCAGTCAATAGCTATTTTTCATACTTTTGGATTATGAAAGTCTTGGCGGTCATCTTGTCCTTATTGATTGTGGTCCTGTCATCATTTCCATGTTGCCAGGACGATGATTTGTGCCCCGACTCCACATCTTTGGCCCACACGAAAGAGCATTGTGCGCACGATGATGTTCCACACGATGATGATTCTCATAAAAATCAATCACCTTGTTCCCCATTTTATAATTGTGGTCGATGTTCAGCATTTACTATAAGTTTAAGTTCAATTGATTTTTTGGCATACGAGCCAAACACGATTTGACCAAATATATACGGGAAGCCTCAATGACCCACAGTTTTTTGATATTTATGCGCCAGTAGATGCATTTGTAGTAAATGGTGGAGTGAAAATCAAGCTTTAGCCAAAACCCGATTGAATGGAATGAAGCTGCCTAAAAAGTCGATTTACGCCAAACTGAACTTGATTGAGTGTCTCATCATAATTTGCGAATCAGCATAATGGGACATCGAATTGAATTTAGAATGATGTATTTCCGAACATTTTAGTCAGCTTCATTTTTTGTGTCAAATATTGATATTAAGGTACACGGAAAACCTGTTTTTAACCTCTACCTTTCCATTGTTCAGGTCCTGTGCAATGGGCAACATGGTAGAAACGCCCAGTGCGTATTGTTTAAAATTCACTTCGACGCCCAATTTGCCAAAAAAAGCATTTCCCCCCGTATCTGCTACGGCTAAACCATATGCTTCGTTTTTATCAAAATATTCGCCGCCAACACCAAGCTGGGGAGTTAACGCAAAATTAGTCCCAAAATAATAGGTTTTGTAGGTGTTGAGAGCGTAATTAAACTGATTTCCAAAACGATATTCTTTATCGTTTTTCGACTTAATGGTGTAATTGGCCATAACGGACAAGCCCCAATTTCGATGGGAGATACCATAATTAGTGGCCAACAGATAATCCCAGCTGCCGGTTCCCAATTGAAAACTGGGGTTGACACTGCCTTCAAGGTTTGCTTCATCAAACTTGCCCGTTGGCATTTTAACACCACCTCCCAATTGCAAAGTATGTCGGGGTTTGATTGAGATAATGCTATCCGGGGTTTGTTTCAGTATTTGATAGAACCCAAGAATGGTAGCATCACCAATTCCGTTGATGCTTTGTTCCGTATTATCTGCAAATTCCCTGGAATGGAACTGATAGGGGAGTACGGCATTGATGATAAAACGCTCTCCAAGTGGAATCTGTGTCCATAATTGTAGGGTATTGAAGTGCTCATCAATCCACGGCGAATTGGCAAAAATACCATCACGGGACTGATAACGCTGGGCTATATACCTGAGCCCTATGAAATTGTTGTTCAATCCGGTGCCAAAACCCATGCTTCCGCCATTTCCGCTACAGCCGCAAGTATCACAAAATTCATCGAACATCATTAGGGTTGCCGATGTGGTTTTGGTACATGGATTTACGGGTGTTTTATTGGATGTCCCGGTATGGATTCCTAAAATCAATAAAAAAAATAGTGTTATGTAAATTTTCATAAGGTTAGTATTCGGCGAATCTTTCGTCATTAATAAATTCTTGATCGGTAAGGGTATTTAAAAAGGCGATCAGGGCTAGTTTTTCTGTTTCGACCAGAGAAATTCCCTGACCTTCATCTGTTTTTAACAAAGGGTCCAGCGTGGGTGAGTCCTGTACCCCATTTTGATAGAAGTTCAGTACGGACTCCAAACTTCCAAATCTACCATCGTGCATGTATGGGGCGGTCAGGGCCACATTCCTTAAACTGGGCACCTTGAACTTGTAATTGTCATCCGTACTGCCGCTTACCAAGGCCCTGCCCAAGTCGTTGATGTTCGGGTTTGGAGGGAGGCCATTGTTCCTAAAACTTCCATCGGAAAACAGGTCGGAGGTGTGGCAGCTAGCGCATTTTTCTTTGAAAATAGACATGCCTTGAAGTTCTTGGTCGGTCAAAGTAACCCCATCTTCGTTCCGTACATATTTGTCGTATTTGGAGTTATAAGAAACCATCATCACCATAAACTGTGCAATGGCTTTCAAAAAGTTCTCGTGGCTTACACCGCCTTCTTCAAAAGCGGCATTAAATGCATTTTGGTAATCGCCATCTTTCTGTAATTTTTGAAGAATTCCTGTCATGGTTTCTCCCATTTCCACCTCGTTTGTAATCGGGATTATGGGAAAAAGATCCAAGTGATTGGTGGCTCCGTCCCAAGCGAATTCCGAAAAGAAAGCCATGTTGGCAATCGAGGGAGTGTTTCGGGTTCCTTCTAAATCGTTTATGCCATGGCTAAATTGATGACCATGGTGCGTGAACGAAAATTTTTGTTCATGACAAAAACCACAGGATATAAAACCGTTTGCTGATAATTTGCCATCATAAAACAGTTTTTTTCCCAATTCAAAACCGAATTTGGTCGGAGGATTGGCTTCTGCATTATAGATCATTGGCGGAAAGTTTGAAGGTATGGTAACGGACAAGAGTTCGTTGTCACCAATACTCCGGTACTCCTCATCGTTTTGGCTGCAGGCAGATAACATCATTAGCAGGATAGCCCATATTAGATGTTTCATAGGTATAAAATTGAATTTGAGGGCTGTTCATTTTATGAACAGCCCATAATAAATCTAGTGTGAGCTTCCGTCTCCGTTGTGTACGTGATCCACAGTGAACATATTTGATGTGTTTGTGGCGATTAGGGGTGATTTTTCCTCGCTGACCATAATTACCGCTTGTTCGGTAAGCGATATTTTATGCTGTCCATCCAGTATATTGCCGGCATTGGCCACAAGATGGATGATCGGGGTCATATCATCACTGACCAAGGCATCTGCTCCAAGGCTTAGCGTGGTTTCTTTGTAATTGTCCAAGCTGGAACCGTGACTTCCCATATGAATCTTAAAATTGGTGTCATCGGTAACCGTGGCCGAGGTAAACGTTCCCTCAAAATTCAGGAACTTGTAGCCAGCTTGCCAGGACCACATCATGTTATTGTTTTCAGCTTCGGTAAGGAGGTCTCCCTGTCCTTCGGCTCCCAAGAGATACTTTTCTTGGTCCACACCAATTCCAAACGTTATTGAAGTGTACTTGCCGGCAGGAACATCGTAAAGAACTACTTCTGTTTTTCCGGTTTCTTCGCATGTTATAAAAAAGCCCGTATCCTTAGGATAGGTGAATATATTGCCATCCGCATCGGTCAGCCTAAAATTCCCGACAATGTAGTTTAGGCGTTCGATGGTCAAGGTCTCATTCTGGGAATTGGTGTAGGAAGATCCTAAAATAAGGTCGTCCCCGGATACGCTGTTGTCAAATTCAATTTTTACCATTCCGGTGCCGCTCAGTTGCGTGGAATCGTCATCGCTGCTACATGATGACAATAAAATGGATAAAAATAATACGGTTGATAATTTATAAATTGATTTCATCTGTAATTCAAATAGTTATGAGTTGGGAAGCCTCTGCTTAAAAGCCTCCCGGATTAAAAATGTTACATACATGTGCCAAGGGCACAATACTTAAAAGTATAGGCACAGTTGCTTTTTTCCCTTTAGGGAAATAGCACAACTATAAAAAAGGTCGGTGTTAGCAAATGATGGGCGGGCGAAAAACCGAAGCTGTAAATTGGCGCGGTTTGCTCGAGGTAAATTCCGGTAACTGGTCGTTTTCCAAAGTTTGCGGAGTAAAATCGCAAAAAAGAATATCCACAAAGCCAATGGGATACTCTTTCATGTTAATAGAGGGTAGATTTTGCTTTTTTTCGTCTTGTTCTTCTTGCAACATTTTGGACAGATAGCACTTACCGTTACAGTTGAGCATTGGTTTGTCCTTGTTCACGCACAAATACTCGACAATGTAGTCTTGATTGACCACATACTCAAAAACAGGAAGTACGGGCCGTAACATGGCCATTACATACAAAAGTGTGAACAAAATGGGAAGACTCCGCTGTTTCAAGAAAGATTTTTTGAACCTGTACAAATATAATCCACTTAATTGATCGATGTAAAAAAAGCTATCTGTTTTAAGCAGCTTTTAGTTCTTTTTCCAAAGCTATAAAGTGAGATAGTTTGTTTTGAGAGCTGTAATGTGGCAATATTTTGATGTGACATAGATAAGGTTCGCCATTTTTGCGATAGTTAATCACCGCGCCATCAAAACTGTGATGCGCGTTTAACTGTTCCCTAATTTCTTTTTTGATGGTTTTTGATGTTTCTTTTCCTTGTAAAAAGCTCGGTTTTTTTTGCAGCGCGTAATTTTTTCGATACCCTGTCATTTCTATAAAACCATCATTCACCCAAAGAATGGAATGGTCCGGGTCGGTAACGACCAAGGCGTCGTAGTTTTCCTTTATTATAAGACTCTGATTCTCTTGCGATATTTCCTCACCAAGCAGGTAGGTGATTTTCTTTAGGTCTGCTTCTTTTTTTAGGTTGCCCAGTAACCTGTGATAGCTTTCCAAATAAAAATCAAAGCTTAGTAATGGGGATGCCTGGAGTTTGTTGTCTTTCGTCATTGTTTTGTTCTACGTTAAATTAAACCACTGGAATTGGTGTTTTGTCCTGGTTCAAGGCAACAAAGGTGAACTGGCCGCAGATGGCCTTTTCCCTTTGGCTGGAATACATTTCTTCCAAATAAATGTCCACTTGCACTTTTAAACTTTTGTTGCCCACCTTTATTACTTCGCCTATCAGTTCAATAATGGTACCTGCAGGAATTGGGTGGTCAAAATCTATACGATCTGTACTTACGGTCACCATTCGTTTTCTGCTGAACCGTGTTGCAGTAATAAAGGCAACCTCGTCCATTAGGCTAAGTGCGGTTCCGCCAAACAAGGTGTCGTAGTGGTTTACGGTATTGGGGAATACCGCTTTAAAAATGTTTGTTTTTGATCGCTGTATGCGTTCGCTGATTTCCATGGCAAAAGCTTTTATAAAATTGAACAATTAGATAAAAGCTCCTTAGCTCAACTTCGCAATGCCTTAAACAAGTGGAACGTGTGTGGAGTTTTGCCGGATAAGCCGGTGAAAGTTCAAACGTTCGACTTGCCCTTTACGCGAAGGCATCGTCAAAATCCTACAAAGTAGGAACGAAATGGGCAGGTATCCTGGCTTGTTCGATTTTTGCCACCTTCTCATCTTTTTTTGGGAAAGACAATGGTTTTTTGCAAAAACATACTATTCCAAAAACGGAATCGAACTTACAGTTGCGCGTCAGCTCGTGATTTACACACGATTCCCTTTTAATTCTGATATGTGTCGGAAACCCTATCGTTATGATAAAGAAATTAAGTAAAGAACTTATTTGGTGGTAAATGTATCGAAATTTGAATTTACCTTGAAATTATTTCTATCTGATTTTTATGCGGTAAAATTTAATGAACAGATCTTTTGGAGTTGGTGCTTGGGCGGAATTGGACAAATGATCTTTTTTTTGATTGAAATCTGCTTAAAGCCTTATATAATAAGGGTGTTTGGGATTATATGTTTGCAATTGTTAAAAAACTGTGAAAAAGTATTTCTTGACAGTCGGTTCCAATGTGGATTTTTCTCAGCCCTTATCCTACGTTTGTTCCCATGGATTTTGAACGTCAAAAATTTCGAATGTTGATAACAGTGTTAAGAACCTGATCGACGAAACTTCAAATCGAAGTGAAGAAAATATGAATTTTACAGTCAAGCTATTTTTTCAACTCCAAACCGTTTTCTTCATGCAGATAACTCATATAACTAAGAGGGATTTTAGTACGCAAGAATTTGATTTACACAAGATTACGAATGCAATCTTGAAAGCCATGACAGCTGTGGAGCATGGCCAGATCACCGATGCGCAGACCATAGCCAGCAACGTAAATAAAGAGTTGTTGGAACGAAAGAGCCAAGACCAACATTATGTGCCCACTGTTGAAGAAGTGCAAGATGTTGTAGAGAACCAACTTATGGACAGTGAGTTCCACGATGTTGCAAAGGCATACATTATTTATAGGAACAAAAGGGCCCAAATGCGGGAGTCCGATATTTTTGAAAAACGAATAAACCTTAAACCTTACGAATACCCACAATTATACGAATACGTTCCCGCGATCAGACACTCGTATTGGATACATACCGAGTTTAACTTTACCAGCGATATCCAAGATTTTAAATCCGGATTGACCGAAGTGGAACGAAGTGCCATTAAAAATACAATGTTGGCCATTTCCCAGATCGAGGTGGCCGTAAAAACATTTTGGGGCGACATATACCATCGTATGCCAAAACCAGAAATAGGTTCGGTGGGAGCCACATTTGCGGAGAGCGAGGTGCGCCACCACGATGCTTACTCGCACCTACTGGAAATTTTGGGACTGAACCAAGAGTTTGAAAACCTGAAGAAGAAACCGGTGATCATGAAAAGAGTGCAGTATTTGGAGACAGCACTTAAAAATGCAAAAAGCGAAAACAATAAGGAGTATGCCGAGTCCATTTTGCTATTTTCCCTTTTTATCGAACATGTTTCGCTTTTCTCCCAGTTCCTGATCATTATGGCGTTCAACAAACATAAAAATGTACTGAAGGGAATTTCGAACGTTGTGGAGGCGACTTCCAAAGAAGAGCAGATCCATGGTGATTTTGGTATCGATGTAATCAATATCATCAAAAAAGAACACCCGGAATGGTTCGATGATGCATACAAGGAAATGATCCAAGATATCTGTGAGAAGGCATTTGAATCGGAAAGTAAAATAGTGGATTGGATATTTGAAGCTGGTGAATTGGATTTCTTGCCCAAAAACTTGGTAAACGAGTTTATCAAGAACAGATTCAACAACTCATTGGAGAGTATCGGGATTTCTAAAATATTTGATGTCGATCAAAAATTATTGGAGCAGACCGAATGGTTCGATGACGAGATCATTGGAACAAAACACGGAGACTTTTTTGTAAAAAGATCCATTAACTATAGCAAAAGAACACAAAGTATAACAAGCGACGACCTTTTTTAAATTATGGAGAAGAGAACACAACTAACCCCGACCACAGACCAAAAACAAGACAATAAAACACAAGAACTTGTAAACGCAAGAAAGGATACCTTGTCCAAACTTAAAACCGAGGAAGACAAGGGGTTCGAATGGTTGAACGAGTATAGCCGAAAGTTTTTGGCATCTGGGTACCTAACCGAGGGCGTAACCCCAGAAGGGCGTATCCGCGAGATTGCCGATAGGGCCGAGGAGATATTGCAAATTCCTGGGTATTCGGATAAATTTTATGGATATATGTCCGAAGGATTTTTCTCCTTGGCATCTCCAGTTTGGTCCAATTTTGGTAAAAAACGTGGTTTGCCCATTAGTTGCTTTGGCTCACATATCGACGATGATATGGGGAATATCCTTTATACACAGTCCGAGGTAGGAATGATGTCCAAACTAGGTGGTGGGACATCGGGATATTTTGGAAATATTAGGCACAGGGGTGCTCCTGTAAAAAATAATGGTCAAGCCTCGGGAGCAGTTCATATTATGCAGTTGTTCGAATCCATGGTAGATGTGGTTAGCCAAGGTTCGGTTCGTCGCGGTCGTTTTTCTCCATATTTACCGATCGATCATAAGGATATCATGGAATTTTTAGAGATCGGTACCGAGGGTAACCCGATCCAACAATTAACACATGGTGTAACGGTGACCAACCAGTGGATGCAGGAAATGATCGAGGGAGACGTGGAAAAAAGAACCATATGGGCCAAAGTGTTGCAACGTAGAGGTGAAATGGGATATCCGTATGTGTTCTTTACCGATAATGCCAATGACGGTGCAGCGGATGTATACAAGGACAAGAACCACCGTATTCATGCCAGTAACCTGTGTACAGAGATTATGTTGCCATCTAATGATAATTGGTCTTTTGTTTGTGTGCTCTCCAGCGTAAACTTGATGCATTACGATAAATGGAAAAAAACCGATGCGGTAGAGACCATGGTCCATTTCTTGGATGCAGTAATTACAGAGTTCATCGAAAAATTGGAGGCTTACAGAGATTCTTCGGACAGAGAGGACAGACAGACTTTCCTATTTATGGAAAGAGCTTACAACTTTGCAAAGCAAAACCGTTCCTTGGGTCTTGGGGTCTTGGGCTGGCATTCTTTATTGCAGTCCAAAAGAGTGGCCTTTAACAGTCAGGAAGCGTATAACTTGAACAGCGAAATTTTTAGGGAAATCAAAGAACGTTCCTACAAAGCTTCAGAACAATTGGCCGAACGATTTGGTGAACCGGAGGTGTTGAAAGGTTACGGAAGGCGTAACGCAACATTGAACGCGATTGCGCCTACTACCTCATCTGCCTTTATTTTAGGTCAAGTGTCCCAAGGAATAGAACCCATTTGGTCCAACTGTTATGTAAAGGATATTGCCAAGATCAAAACAACCATCAAAAACCCATTTTTAATGGATTTGTTGGAGGAAAAAGGACAAAATACGCCTGAAGTTTGGAAAAGTATCCGTGATATGGATGGTTCTGTACAACATTTGGACTTTTTGACCGAAGAAGAAAAGGCGGTCTTTAAAACCTATTCAGAAATAGATCAACTTGATATAATTTATCAAGCTGCCAATAGGCAGAACCATATAGATCAAGGGCAATCGGTGAACATTATTGTGCACCCGGACATGCCTACCAAGGATATCAACAAAATCCACGTTACCGCTTGGAAATTGGGACTTAAATCCCTGTACTACCAGCATAGCATGAATGCTGCACAAAAATTCAAGCAAAAGAAGGATTGTGTGAGCTGTGAGGCATAGAAAATCCAAATTTGACATTAAAAAAGGAGGTCCCGTTGTCGGGACCTCCTTTTTTTGTTCTGTTGAAGAAGACTTTATTTAAATACGGGACCAATCATATTTTTGCGTCCGTGGTTTTAGTTTTTATTGCTGTGGGCAAATTAATAAAACGAAGGACAGTCTCCGTTTTATTCCACAATCTTAATGTCCACAGATGTTCTACCTTGCCATCCAGTGGCATCCGTTACGGAGTAGGCACAATGGTAGTCGCCGGTATCTATATCTTCCGGTATGGTAATGCTAATATTGATCTCATGTGAAGTTCCACCTTCTGCAATAGTAAAGTTTTGCATGTAGATCAATGGATTTTCTGCACTTTTAACAGCTTCTAGATCACATTGAGCACCCTGGTCATCGTGGGTGTGGTGGTCAAAATTGTGATGTATGTCCAAACTATAGGAGGCCAAGGATACATTATCCGTTGCTTGGGCCTTAAATGTGTAGGTCTGACCCCTTTGCAGTACTTCGCAGGCTTGGGGAAAGCCACCCGAGAAGTTTATGCTGATCGCAGGCTTTTCTTCATCAATAGTAGCGTCGTCACTACTTGAGCAGCTCGACAAAATTATGATTGAAGTGGCGATAAAGATGTGTTTAAATTTTAGTTTCATAGTTTTTTTTTTAAAACCGTGGAGCCCTAAAGGGCCCCACGGATATTCATATTAAACTGTAGGTACTGTAATATCGATATGGTCTTCGAATTCGTGGATGTTTCCATCCTCGTCCTCGATAGAAAAAATAATGTGATATTCCCCTGCTGGAGCAGTAGCAGGTACTTCTATGTGCTCATGGAACTCTGCCTCGGTCAATTCGTGGTAATCCTCGGAAAAGTCGCCTTCGTAATCCCATTCCATTTCTCCTTCGCCTACTTCAAGGTCGTGGGCATGAACATCCACCAATACCTCATGTATACCATTTACCGCTTCAATCATAAATTCTATATGGAAATCGCTTCCTCGCTCTACGGTTTCATCCATTTCAAAATCGCTTACGGTTATAGGATCAAGAATTTGGATGTGACCTTCGATTTCCGTTGTATTTCCAAGGGCATCGGTCACTACCAGTTCAATGTGGTATTCTCCCGCGGGAATGTTGGTCGGAATATCGATGTGTTCATGGAATGTAGGGTTGATCACCAAGTAATCGGCATCGGTCCAAGTTTGTTCGTAATCCCAATCTACTTCACCTTCTCCGGCCTCTACCTCGTCTGAATGAATGTCGATGGAGATACTTTGTACAACTCCTTCGGCAGTAATTTCCGCTTCTAAGTGAAGGTCCGATCCTTTATAGGCAACTTGATCGGTAGAATGGGCACTGCCCTCTCCAAATTCAAAATTGGCGATAACCGGGGCTGCTACTGCGTCGGTTCCATCATCATCGCTACTACAAGATTGAAGGGCTACGCCTAAAAATGCGATAATTGCAAGTGGTTTTAACATTGATTTCATTTTTCTTCTGTTTTTGATATTAGACTTAATTTGATTTATTTAAAATGGTATGGTCATCGAAATGGATAAGTTCCTGCCAGGTTCAGGAACGTCGATAAGCCGATAAAAACTGGTGTGATCGTAGTATTCTGTATTGAATACATTATTTAGTTTTATGCGTAATTGCATAGGTTGTGCCGTTTTGAACATTGTTATCCCTGCCATGGCGGATATATGGAGTACTTGAAAACCTTCTGTTTTTTCCTCTGGAGGTACAATATCGTTTTGGGCAGCGGTTATCCTATATTCCGCGGTGATACTCGGTGCTTTTAAAAAGGATACATTCTTAAATTGATAGTTGGCAGAGAGCAAAGTGGAGAGGGGCGGATTAAAGGGTAGCGTGAAATCCTTTTTGGGTCCACTGGCCTGTCTGGAATACACATATTCCAAAGAAGCGTCCAAACGTAGATCGTTGCCGACGGTTGCACCTACCCGTGCCTCGCCACCAAAACGGACTACCTCGCTTTGGGTATATTCGTACACTTGTAAGGTCTCATAGTAATTGGAGGTAGGGTTGAGATAAATGTAATTTTCAAAATAGTTGAAAAAAGGGCTGATACCAAAATCAAAATAGTTGTTGGAATGATCGATATCCAAATCTATTTGATAGGATTGTTCTGGGTCTAGATCTATTCTTCCCCTTTCGTAACGGTACATATGATAGTTTACCCCATCTGAAGCCAACTCATTGGCCAAAGGCATTCTAAAACTCTTTCCAACGTTTACTTTATATGTAGTATTATTATTGAGGTAGCTCAAACCCAAAGAGCCGCTTAGGTTGCCAAATTCCAAATCCTCGTCTCGTGCACGTTGCAAAAATACATTGGAGGTGGTGCCATCGGGATTGTTTACAACAGATCGGAACCAGTCTGTGTAGGATGTTGTCCGCATAAGGCCAGCATCGTATCGCAAACCTCCCTGTAAGTGTAAATTTTCACTGATTTTATAATGGTCAAATACAAACACTCCCGCGGTATACCGGTCATAGGCAGGAATCAGAAAGCCCCATCCACCTATATTATTGTTCTGGTATTCCGTATTTATTCCAAAAACAATGTCATGTCTATCATTGGGCTTAAAGGTGTCTTTTAAGTTCAGCGAATAGGTGTTTTTTGTAAATACCCTTTCCCTGCTGTTGGGGGGTGTGGGCATATAACCATGGGGAACAGGTTCGGAGTGCTCCTCTCTTTGGTTGTTTTGGTAACCAAGGTCCAACTGAATGGTGTGCGCTCCTTTATAAAAAGTGGTGTTATTGGTTATTTTAAAGTGGTTTACCTTGTGGTAGGGTAAATCAATATCCCGATCGGAACTATCATAATCGATAGAGGAGTTCCTAACCTCGAGACCATGGGCATTGGCAAAGAATCCATTTTTGGCGTTTACATTGCTGAAAAAAGTTTCTGATTTAATGTTTTCCGTTACAAAACCAATGCTAGCACTGGCATTGGCTTCCATGCCCGCTGTATTTCTGAGATGATTTTCGTACAGGTCAAAAACGTAGCCCTCGTAATAAATTTTATCGGTGGGCACTTTGTAATCGCCATAATCCCGGTAGGTCAATCGCCCACGATAGAACCATTGTTCTTTTCTTCCTTGGATTCCAGTGGAAATACCTAAAAGATCATTATTGGTCTCACCAAGTAGGTTTACTTCACCATTAAAGGAGTTCGGCATGGGTATTTTTGAGGGCTGGATGTCCACTACACCAGCTATGGCATCGGAGCCATATAATAAAGATGCGGGACCTTTAATGATCTGTATGTTCTCTATTCCGTATTGGTCTATTTCGAGCCCATGATCATTTCCCCATTGTTGGGCTTCGTGCTTAATGCCGTTTTGGACCACACTTACCCGATTAAATCCGAGCCCCCTGATTACAGGTTTTGATTGCCCTGAGCCAATGGTTATGGTGCTTACACCAGGAATTTTTTTAAGGGTTTGCATTAAGCTGTTCTCGCGGTTGGTTTCCAAAAATTCCTTGTCCACTCCAACTGAAATTGTTGAGAGTTCTTGAGCCTGTCTTTTGTCACTTTTTCCAAGTAGCTCAATCTCATCTAAATTGGTCACCTTCTCCGTTAATTTTATTGTGTATTCGCTAAGGTTTCGATCCACTTCTATAACCAATTTGATAGGAGCGTAGGCAATATGGGATATTTCAAATGTATGAGCTCCTTTAGGTATATTCTCAATAATAAATTCACCGTTTAGCGAGGAGACGGCATGTTTTGTACTACCAACAATATTGGCGCCTGAAATAGGGGCCAAAGTACTCGAATCAATAACCGAACCTTTAATAGTGTAGGTTTCCTGAGCCCAAATCAAAGTGTTGAAACCAATAAACAAACAAACAAGAAGTGTGTATTTTATCATTATAAGAACTAGATTTTGTAACTAGCTTCTCTTTTGGGGGAAGCATTTATGGAGGTTCCATCAAGTGTGTTTCTAGTATAGGGGGTCGACTTAATGCTTAAAACAAGTATTTGTCAAAAACTGATGTATTGCATACACCAAAAGCAAGTTTTGGATTTTAAGTAAAATCAAGTCATAGTAAATGGTAAAAATCTAAATACCAAAAACGAGGATGGAGGATGTTATGTGGTGGGGGGAGGCCTCGAAAACAGATGGCTTATGGTAAGCGTTCCGGAAACCTCAAAAAAATAGGAATTGGTAACTTTTGGATAGTAAACCACAGTGTTCTCAATGGTAGGGTCAACAATATCGTTTACTATTCCAGGGGATTGACTATCGTGTGCTATATTCAAGCATATCTCACAATGGTCTAGATGATCGTCTGTATCGTTATGATGGGTAAGCGCATGTAAGCCTACGAGCTTGGTTGCCAAAAAGAGGACAAACAAACCGTAAGCGATACTATTGCCAAGACGATTCTTTTTCATGGAAAAGCAAATTTATAAAAAAACCAGCGAAATGTGCTAATGGTCAAGGATGTTTGAATTAAGATGAATTAAATATTGGGTTTAGTATCGTTTTATATCTACAATAAGAAAGAAAAGCTTAGGAAAAGGTAGGTTGTTTCTTTCATCATATTTATACTATTTCACAACAAAAGCCCCTTTGCATACAACATAACTTATCTATTCTAGCCTGTTCTTGATAAGTTTGGAGAAGCCTTACTTCGTAAGGATAAACCTCAGCAGCTAGACTATGAACAAACCGCTAACCCTCCTGCGTTGCAGGCATTCTTTATTGATGGTACTTTTTGTGTTGGCATCAATTAAAGCTGGATATTCGCAGGATTGTTCGGTCAATGCAGGTTCGGACCAAAATTTTGACCGTACGACGACGGTGTTTTTGGGTGCCGATGTGCCTCCGGTCGGTTCCGGTGTTTGGACACAACTATCGGGCCCAACCCTAGTGACTTTTGATGATGCCACCGATCCAAGCACCCAAGTCTTCAATACTGCTTTGGGAACCTATATTTTTGAATGGACCGTTTCGGATGTTACCTGCAATACTGCTTCGGACACAGTGGGGATTACCATCGAAGGAGTAGATTTGGAACTGGAAATAGTAGTTAACGATCCACTGCCGAATATTGGTGATGTAGTGACTTTTACAATTAATTTGAGCAATTTTGGGGATGTTGACGCCACGGGTGTCGCCATTGAAAACCTTGTTCCATCTGGTTTCAACAATGTAACCGCAATAAACAATAGCGGAACTTTTAGTTTTATTACGGATAAAGTTAGTTGGACAGGTATAAACGTTCCTGTAGGTACAAATACGGCCTCGTTGAGTTTTGATGCTACCGTATTGACCCCAACGGCAACGATGGGGGAGTTTACACACGTTGCAGAAATTATTTTTGCCGATCAATTGGATGTGGATAGTACACCGAACAACGATGACGGAGATCAAAGTGAAGATGATGAGGACAATATTACTCCAGCACCACAACAAGCCGATTTATCACTGACCAAAACAGTGGTAGGAGGGGATTTATCTCCCTTTGTGACCGAACAGATCGGTTTTGAAATAACCATTGCCAACAATGGACCGCACGACGCCACCAATGTACGGGTCGTAGATCAAATACTTTCGGGCTTCAACTATATTTCCTATTCAGCAACAACAGGCACGTACGATCCCATTAGCGGCTTTTGGGAAGTGGGGACATTGGCCAATGGCAGTATTCAAACACTTACCATAAACGTAGAGGTCAATGCGACAGGAAACCATACCAATACCGCACAAATTATCGCTTCGGACGCTTTTGATATAGATTCGACTCCGGCAAATGGTGTTTCCTCAGAAGATGACCAAGGGGATGTAGTAATATCGCCCCAGGAGTTGATCGATCTATCCTTGACCAAAAGCATTGATAAATCCCCACCATTGGTGAGCGATAATGTCCGTTTTACAATTGTAGTGACCAATGATGGACCAAGTGATGCCACCTCGGTGGAAGTTACCGACCTGTTGCCATCGGGATACACCTACATTTCGGACAATAGTGGAGGAACTTATAACCAGATAACAGGAATCTGGAACGTTGGTACATTGTCCAGTGGCAATTCAACGAGCCTTTCGATTTTGTGCAATGTAAATGCCTCCGGTATTTACGAAAATACAGCAGAAATTACAGGACATGACCAAACAGATGTGGATTCCGCACCAAATAACGGTCTTGTGGGAGAGGATGACCAAGATAGTATTTCGGTGGTCCCCGAACCGTTGGTAGATATTGAAATAACCAAAACTGTTGACGAACTTGTCCCAGAAGTGGGAGAAGAAATACGCTTTACGGTAACCGTACAGAACAATGGCCCCAGTGATGCCACCAATGTTGTGGTAACGGATGTACTGTCAACAGGATATCAGTTGGTGGCAGCAAACCCATCTGTGGGAACGTACAATGCCACCAATGGTTCTTGGGTAGTGGGCAATTTGGCGAACGGGATTTCGGAGACTTTGGAAATATCCGTAGATGTGCTGCCAACTGGAAACTACAGCAACACGGCCGAGTTGACCAATGTGGCCGAAAGGGATATGGATTCAAGCCCCAATAACAACAACGAGACCGAAGATGATCAACAGACCATAGAACCAATTGTAGTTCCGGTGGCCGATCTCCTGTTGCGCAAATCCGTAAACGAATTGAGCCCGTACGTGGGACAAAATGTGATCTTTACCCTAAACATTACCAATTTAGGCCCTAGTGAAGCTTCAGGGGTTCAAATTATGGATCTATTACCGGACGGTTATACCTATGTTTCCCATGGCGCAACTGCGGGAATTTATATCCCTACAACGGGTATGTGGACCTTAAACGCAGATATCGGCGATGGAAACACAGAAACACTTTCTATAGTGGCAACAGTGAACGATCAAGGGGATTACTTTAATGTAACCGAAGTATTTGCCGCAGATCAATTGGATCCCAACTCCATTCCCAATAACAATAATGTTTTTGAAAACGATCAAGATAGTGCTGGTACTACACCCGTGCCATCTGCAGATTTAAATTTGAACTTGGCGGTGGACAACGAGTTTCCCGATGTAGGAACACAGGTAACCTTTACCGTAACATTGGCCAATGAAGGTCCCAGTGATGCCATTGGAGTGGCCGTGGAAAATTTACTATCGGATGGATTTACATATATTTCCGATAATTCTAACGGGTCGTTTGATCCATCTACAGGACTTTGGAATGTTGGGAATCTTGCCTTGGCAACCCAGATGGAGCTGAGCATTGTAGCTGAAGTGAACCCGACAGGAGATTACGATATAAACTCCGAAGTGGTAAGTGCTACTTTTTTTGATGTAGATTCCACACCGAACAACAATATCCCAACAGAGGATGATCAAGATCATAAAACAATATCTCCACGACAAGTGGCGGATATTTCAATAAGTCAAACTGTAAGCAGCATGAATCCTGAAGTTGGTGATGAAGTGGTCTTTACCATTCAAATTGCCAACAATGGCCCCAACCATACGACCGGGCTGATCATCGAAGATGAACTGGAGAATGGTTATCAATTTGTGTCCGCCATGCCTTCTGCCGGTGTTTATGATGAAATAGCAGGGTCTTGGGATCTGCCTTCCCTTGCCAATGCAACAACCCAAACTTTGGAAATAAGAGTAATCGTACTTCCAAATGGAGAGTATAAGAATACTGCCGAACTTATAGCTTCGGACATTTATGACCCCGATTCCACCCCAAACAACAACTTGGGCTCTGAGGATGATCAATCAACGATAATTCCAGTTCCGGGCGGACTTAACGATCTTTCTTTATCCAAAACTGTGGATAACGCCAACCCGAATGTGGGAGATCTAGTTCGCTTTGTGGTGAGCATTACCAATAATGGGCCGTCCGATGCAAGAAATGTTTTGGTTACCGATATATTGCCTATCGGTTATACTTACGAATCCCATAGTGCTACCGCAGGTGTTTACCAAGCAAATGCTGGACTATGGAACATCAATAGGGCAATTTTGAATCAGGATACGGAAAGCTTGGAGATTTTGGCGGTGGTCAATCCGCCCACAGGGACCGAGAACGAATATTTGAACGAAGCATATATATCGTCAAGTTTATATCCAGATCCTGACAGTGACCCATCAACAGGTACCAATGCAGATGATCTTTCCGATGGCATTGTGGATGACGATGAGGCCGCTGCTTTTGTAGTGCCACAAACAACCGATCTGGTCATCACAAAACATGTGGACAATGCCTCGCCCAATATCGGGGATGAGGTAATTTTTGAGATTACCGTTGTCAATCAAGGTTTAGATGACGCCACCCATATCGGAATTCAGGAAGAGTTGCCATTGGGATATACATATGTAAGCCACGAAACAACCAATGGAGCGTACGATGCATCGGCCTCTTTTTGGGAAATTGAATCTTTGCCAACAACAGAATCGGCCACACTATTGCTTACGGTTGAGGTTGCGGATGTTGACGATTACATCAACCGAGTGAGTTTGGCATTTGTAGATCAGTGGGATATAGATGAAAGCAATAACTCCGCTGAGGCTTTTGTGGAACCTGGTTGTTTGGTGGTGTATAACGAGTTTTCGCCCAATGGGGACGGGGTAAACGACTATTTTAAAATCGATTGTATTGCGCAATATCCGAACAATTCGCTACAAGTGTACAACCGATGGGGAAATATTGTTTTCCAGACAAGATCGTATAAAAATGATTGGGACGGTACCACTAATGGCCGTGCCGTAGTTCAACCAGAGGATCAATTGCCCGTGGGCACATATTATTATGTGTTGGATTTGGGCGATGGTTCGGAACCACGAACCGATTGGTTGTATATAAACAGATAAGTATGGGGATGGTTTGGTTTAAACATAAAGTAAAAGGGGCAAGGCAAATCTGTTTTCTGCTCATGGTTCTGTTTGTCTATTCCGGTTATGCTCAACAGGACCCCCAGTTTACCCAGTACATGTACAATACCATGAGTGTTAACCCTGCATTTGCCGGTAACCATGGCCATTTAACTGCTCTATTGTTGCATCGTTCGCAATGGGTAGGTGTAAATGGAGCTCCGAATACCCAAGTATTGGCCGTGGATATGCCATTGGAGAATAAAATCGGGGCAGGGGGGATTATTTCCCGAGATGCCCTTGGTCCATCTTCCGAAATTTCTGTGGATGGCAATGTTTCGTATACCATACAATTGGACAGTGCCAATAGTAAACTTTCTTTTGGCATGAAATTGGGCGGACGCATTTTTGATGTTGATTTTTCCAAGGGCCTAACAGAGGACGCCGATGTGGCATTTCAGAATAATATAAAGAGCAAGTTTTTCCCTACTATTGGTGCAGGGTTGTTCTATGATACCAAAAAAGGATATTTGGGGTTTGCTATTCCCAATTTCTTTTCACAAAAACACTATGACGGGGAAGAGCAGGAGATAGCTGCCGAACGGCTACATTATTATTTTATAGGGGGCAAAGTAGTGGATTTGACCCCAGATGTAAAGTTAAAACCTGCTTTTTTTGTAAAATGGGTGCCCGGTGCGCCGATTATCGCCGATGTATCGGTAAACGCAATGCTACGGGAAACCTTTACCTTTGGATTGGCCTACCGCTGGGACGATTCCTTTTCTACTTTATTGGGCATGCAGATCAACCCCAACTTTAGTGCTGGGTATGCCTATGACCTTACCACCTCCAATTTGGCTAGCTATACAGGTGGATCACACGAGTTATTTGTTAGGTACGAGTTTAAATCCTCAAAAAAGCAGAAAGACCCCCCTACATTCTAACGATCCGTATTCCTCGGCCGGAAATAGTCAGTATCTTTGGCAAAGTTTTAGTTGTAAACAAAACGCTATGGAGAGGAATGAATTGTACCCCATTTTTTTAAAGGTTTCCCATTTAAAGGTACTCATTGTTGGGGGAGGTAACGTAGGCTTGGAAAAGTTGACTTTTTTGCTGAAATCCAGTCCACGGGCACAGGTTCAAATGGTAGCGCCCGAATTTTTATCCGATACTTTGGAATTGGCCAAAAAGCACAATGTTGAGATCACAAAGGCTGTTTATGCAGATCATTTTCTAAAAGGGAAACACATTGTGATCGCCTGTACGAACAAGCCCAAGGTCAACGAGCAAGTGTACCATGATTGTAGGGAGCTGGGTAAATTGGTAAATGTGGCGGATAATCCTCCATTTTGCGATTTTTATATGGGCGGTATAGTGACCAAGGGAAATGTGAAAGTTGCCATATCCACCAATGGTAAATCGCCAACAACGGCCAAGCGCCTTCGTCAATTTTTTGAAGATGTACTGCCGGACAACATTGATGATCTCGTAAACAATCTGAACAAATATCGGAAGACCTTAAAGGGGGACTTTGAACAAAAGGTCGAAGCACTGAACGAATTCACCAAAGGATTGGTAAACAATAAGGATTAAGTCCTTCTACAAACGTTTCATGGCCTCTATTAGGTCGTCTTTTTTTCTTGGGGAAATATTTACCTGCAAATCGTTGTTCATAATTACATATCCCCCATCTGACTTCACATACTTTTTTACCTTTTTTAGATTGATGAGAAAACTGTTATGAACCCTCATAAACTGGTGTTCGGATAACAGGTTTTCATATTCTTTTAAATGTTTGCTCACCAGTAGGGTGTTCTCGTCCTCGAGCATAAAGATGGTATAGGAGCCATCTGCTTTACAAGCGATAATTTCGTCTATCCCGATAAATTCCATTCCTGCCGTGGTGGCCAAACAGATTTTTTCCGGTCTAACCTTACCGCGGGAGATGCTTTGCATTAAAGTATCCAATTGCTCCCGGTACACATTGGTGTCCATACGGGTTCTGGCTTTCTCTACGGCTTGTTGTAGCTCGTCCAGATCTATGGGTTTAAGTAGATAGTCCAAGGAGCTGAACTTTATGGCCTTTATCGCATACTTTTCGAATGCGGTGGTAAAAATCACCTCAAAATTTGGATCTTTGATCTGTTCAAGAACATCGAAACCTACTCCCGATTGTAGCTCTATGTCCAGAAAAACAATGTCGGGGCTGTAAATGGATAATACTTTTACGGCTTCTTGAACAGAGCCGGCCGTTGCAATTACTTGAACGTCTTTGCAAAATTCTTCCAACATAGACTTTAGGGTTTCCCTGCTATGTTTTTCATCTTCGATAATTACTGCTTTTAAAATCATTGGGTTGGTATTAGGGGTTATGTATTTTTAGTATCACTTTGGTTCCAGAAGGCTGTCCATGATCATCATATTTATCAATGATCTCTATTGAGCTTTTGTTATGTGCGCTATGATTTAACATTTGTAATCTTTTTTGGGTTATCTCCATCCCACGGGATTTTTGATTGTAATTTTTGTTTTTAATACTTAGTCTGCCAATACCATTGTCTTCAACTTCTATCACACAATGTTCACCTTCATTATAGAATCGAATATGAAGTTTCTTTTCCCCATTTTTTTTACCAATCAACCCATGGATCAATGCATTTTCCACAAATGGCTGCACAAGCATTAAAGGTATGTTGACATTTTCAACATCAAGATTTTCTGCCACGTCTATTGTATATTGAAAAGAATTGTCAAAGCGCAAGGATTCCAACTCAAGATACGATTTTATTACATCGATTTCTTCATCAAGTGTTACCGTGGTCAAATGTGAGCTTTCAAGCACATTTCTGGTGAGTTTAGAAAATTTTGAAAGATAATTGAGAGCGGACATTTTATCGTTTTGAATGATCAGATGTTGAATGGAACTTAATGAGTTAAAAATAAAATGTGGGTTTATTTGTGAACGAAGAGCAATGATTTCCTTAAGGCTTAATTGAGCTTGTAGGTTCAATTTGGATTCGTATTCTTTTTTGATTTTGTAGGCCAATCCAAGGGAGAACAATAAAATTTCTATGGACGCGCCAATGGTCATGTAATATCGGCTATGAAAAAACAAAAGGCCAAGAGCTCCGAGCATATAACAAAATGAACCGACAACGATGAAATGAGTCAGGTGGTCTTTGGCTTTTAAAAGGAGATACATCATCGAAAATACTCCGACCATTGTCATTAAAAACCTTTGGAAGGTCAGTATCCAATGTTTGATCATATAATCTTCAATTATAAAGGCAATCGAATCTGCCGCGATAATGGCAATAAGTATCGGTACCACACTTATGAGCAATACATGGAGCTTTGGGTAATTTACTTTGGTATTAAGAAAATATATGGCGAACAATACATAAAATAAATTAATGAACACCTGCGATATCAATATGGTCCAAAACCCGAACATTGTATCCGTAAATGTAATGGAAATGTATGCGCCACCCAGATATATACCAAGAAACATGACGTAAAGTGAATAGAATAAAAATTCCATTTTTTGCACTTTAAAAAATATAATGAGAAACGTAAAAAAAAACGTAACACAAGCTCCTAGAAAAACTTGGTGAAAAGAAATTTCCTTGAGATCCTCGGGAGTATAGTAATTGGTAAAAAATCTATTCGCTTTATTTGACAAATACTCAAATGTCATCTCTCTTGTAAATAGGAAAGAGTTTACCTTGACAAAAAGATATCTATTGTCTATTAAATTATCGATGCTAAAATTGACGCCGTTATTATACCTAAAGGATGTTCGTGGTTTGGGACTGTTAAATTTACCGAAGGGTTTGTCCAAGATAGCCCCGTTTTTATTATAGAATAATTGGGCTTCACTGTAATAAGCTGTTCTTAATGTCCAGTTGAATTCTTTTTTTAGCGTGTCCAATGCATCGATAAAATCCAGTCGAATCCAGTATGTGGCATTCAAATCATCAATTGGTATTTCCGATAAAGGCGTAAAGTTGGATGGGTCTTCCAATATATCATCAATAGTAAATTCATTGGTTTCATCTTTAAAGAAATCGGCAGGTATTTGCTTTGTTTTACGATCAACTATAGTGTTTTGGGCAGAGAGATAATATATTTGGATTGAACATATATAAAGTACAATTGCCCAAAAACGAAAGGAACGATAGGGTATATGTGGTTGTTTGATGATGCGGTGAATCGACTTTAACGGGAAAGCGAGAGGCACACCAGTACGAGTTATTTTAACTATGCGATATTCTTTATTTGTCCAGTAGAGCATTTACAGGGTTAATATTGGAAAAAGCAGATGTTGCGGTCTATTTAAAAAGATTTTTCTTTCATTTATTGGGGAATTTGATTATTATTTATATATTTGAGTTCTTGTCCATGGCACATCTTTGTGTTATTCGGTCCTATAAAAAGAGGGATATTCTTCATATTCAACATATTGTAGTTGCTCCTCAAACTTTAATGTTTGTTTATAGTAATAGGTGAAAAAATAATTTCACTATCTTAATTTAAGCATTTTTTGGGGGAAGAGGGTAAAACGCACTTAAATCCTAATTTAATTACCATTTTTGGAGTTAGGATATTGGCGGATAAAAATGAACTCACCACTTTCTTTTCTTGTTTAACTGTTGCGCAGCATAACCCCATACTTGCTTTCAGCTGAAGAAATTACTAATGGTGAGTTTTTCAAATAATCTGTTAAATAGTTTTGGACTGCACTGTCTTCATCGCCAGAACCGAAGACAAGAACAATACTGTCATCTGTGCAGCCCAATTAGTTGTTTTTTTCAATGGTTAAATCTACATAGCCTCGGGTAAAAAATATATGCCTATTTGATGTATGCGGTGTTTGGATTTATGAATGACCTTTTTGAGTTTATAGGTGTCTGAATAATTGGAATTTTAATTTGGATTATTACCCCAATTTGAACCAAAGGGGAATACTAATTTGGTAGTTCCTTGCCATCTTAAGCAGAATGACAAAGTTCATTATGCCCATTTTCAATCAATTTTGAACCAAACTTGAATTTTTTATCAGGCATTTTGGCTATAAAATGTCCTTTAAAATCAATGGTAGTTATATTGCTGAAATAGCCCAGTACATCTTCATAATCGTTGATATTGATACCTGAATTTTTCAAGTTTTTGTGGATTGACGATCTTTTAGAACCAGCTTCCCAATCACCATAAACTCTTTTATCCTTTGATTTAATGATTAAAACTTTCAACTTTTTTAAGTGCCAAGTGGGAACGTAAAAATTGGATACCCCATCTTTTATTGATTTGAAAGTGACATAAACCTTGCCCACATTCTTATATACATTTACCTTATATCCCATTGCAGCATTGTTCAAGGGGAGTTTTAGACAAGAGTCCTCCGATTCCAGATAGAATAATATAGGATTGTTCCGCAATATGGTTTCGGTTATCTGGGGTACGTCCAAAGTAAAAGACCATCCCGGTAACTGTTCTCTAATATCAAAAGATAATAGTTCCACAGTGTTCGGCGTCGAAGGGCGATAAAGTTTATGATGGCTCTTGATCATTGTGTTGGATTTATTGATTAGGTAAATGGGATACCCAATGATTACCGCAGCGCAAAGAAGTGTCCAAATAATGGTTAATATATGCATGTCAAATGTTTTATTTTAAAACTTGGGATTTTTTTCATCCCTAAATAACAAATTAATAATGAGTCTTTTGTGTGTCAATTTACGTATGGGTGTTTCCAATTGACGTATGGGAATTACTCGGTATAATGGTGTATTTTATAGACGAAATACAACAATTGCTTGCACCCCAGTCGAGACCAGGTCAATTAAAGCCTGCCACCAAATAATATATATGAACTCGTATAGCCATGTTTAAAGGATTTATCCTTTTATAGGTTCTCTACGCATTTATGTAATTTATTTTTTGTCGGTATTTTCAATTTGGCCGATTACACCCATTACATCATAATTGGCTATTTTTCGTGTACTATAGTTTCTTTTTATATGGTTGATATAAGTGTGGATTTCTAAAGTGTAATAGTTTTCAAGCTCAAAAACAGGGTCCTTGGCAATTTCAAGACTGCTGTTCACTTTCATTTTTCCGTAGGACCTGGCATGGTAAACTATTTTGTGGTTGTTGTTCTCATTGTCCATCCACTCAATGGTCACTTCGATGAAGTCATCCATTCGCTCCTTCAGTTTATAAGAAGCGTGTTTTGGTATTTTTCCAAATTCGTATTCTGATTTTACCAGGTCTAAAATCCATTTTTCCAAAAATTTCCCTTTCATCGTAGATTAAGTTTTAGGTGTTCTGATTTGGTCCCACTTCTGGGTTTATTGGTTCAATTAATAATGTTTGAGGTTTAGGCAGCGTTTCTAGATTCTGTTCGAACAAACACGAAAATTTGATAGGTGTTGATTAGTGGCAACCGAAACGCTAGGGGAGGTTAGTAAGTAATATCGATAGTGTTGATTAGGTTTAACATTTCTCATTTAAATACAATTAATCCATATCAAAGATTTTTTTATACCAAGTTATGGCATTGGTTCTTGCAATTATTCTTTTGTTATTGTCTTCAAAATCGAATCCATGGCCCACACCCGTATAAATCTTAAATTCTACGGGCAAGTCCTTTTCTTGTAAAAGATCTATCTGACAAAGCGTATTTTCGCTCAGATATCCTTCTGACGGAATTTGATAGAGCATAGGGGCATATGGTTGAAATATATTCCCTTCCAAGGCGTCTTCACTACAGGGGCTTTTACCATAGTAGTTGAATGCCCCAGAACCACCGTAGTAGAAAACACCACCGGCAAAACCTTCAACAGGCATAGGTTCGGGAGGAATTACACCAGAGTTGGTGTCATAGGACTGGCCATCAAAGGTTTGTTTCCACTCCCACCCTTCTGGAGTAATAGCTGTATCGTACAAGGTGGATGCCACGGCACTTGCGCCATCAGAAAAACCCAGCAACGCGATTTGTTTTTTGCGAAATGTGTATCGCCCATCACTGAACTTAACTTCCTGTACTAATTTAAGGGCCGCATTCGCATCCCTTGGTCTAATAAATTGGGAGCTGATCTTAAAGTTGTCCGGAGCGGTGGTCCATTTTCCAGTCCTTGTTTTTACGCCACGCCCGGAATAACTATCTACAAAAACAGCTGCAATACAATTGCTGTTAAGTAGGTTTTTCCATTCCGTAAATTGCCCTGACATTTGGCCTTTGCTAGCATCATGGTCCAACCACATACCATCAGAACCATGGAGTACCATGACCGCGGGATAATCTTCCATATCACAACCTTTGGGTATTGAAATGTAAACAGGTATGGAAGCATCCCCAACTTTAGTATACACTAGAGTATCTTTTGATTCGCTTTTTAGTACTAAGGGTTCATTGTTCGAAGGTTGCCCAAAAGGATTTCCATCTTCACTACAAGAGAAAAATACTAAGATGGTTGTAGCCGAAAGGACAATCTTGAAATTTTTAATAATCTTTTTCATTTACTAAAGTCTTTAAGTGTTCGTTCAATAGGTACAGGAGCAATTTGAAATTCCTTGAAATAAATCTACCCCTAAGGTGATTACATGGGTTCCCTGTGAATACCCTAAAATTTCATTGGCTATGATTTGGTAGCTATATCCAAAGTAGAAATCACCTTTTTTGAGGCCTATCATTGGAGCCAAATAAAGGGGACTGCCCAGTTGATCGTTCAAAAAACGATAGGTAAAGCCGGCATAATAGTAGTCCAAGAAGTCATACCATTTAAATTTGGTATTTACGTCGGTGATCGATCTGCCATCACTTTCAAAATATTGAAAGAGTACAGAAGGTTCAATTTCAAAATCTGCCCTTCTGTTTTTCCTAAAACTATACCCAGAATAGAGGTAATAGTTTCTCAACGTATTTGGCTCAAGAATAGGGTTGAACTTATTAAAGTCCTTATTGAAAATGTTGGACACATTCAGGCTCAAATAAAATTCCCCCCGCCGGTATAATGCTCCAAGGTCAAAATTAGGGTTGCTGGAAGCTCGGTCGTCAGTTACCGCAAAATCAAGGTCTCCGTCTTCAAAATTCTCAATATCAATACGAAATTGGTTCAGGTTAAAGGACAGGGCTAGCGAAAGATAATTTCCTTCATATTTATCCAAGGTCAAATGGTGTGCAAAGGCAATTTTTGCACCACGTTGCTTGGTTTCCCCGTTGGAATCGTTGTACATCAACAATCCAATCCCCGACCTGTTGCCCAACCGTACATCTGCAGATAGCGACTGGGTATCAGGAGCATCCCTTATTCCAACCCATTGTGTGAGTCCGTTCATCCTAACCTTTACAAAGTTTCCGATGCCCGCATAGGTGGGAGACATTATAAAAGGATTGTCCGCTAGGTATTGGGACAACTGTGGGATGGTCAGCTCCTGTCCGTAAGTGTATATAGTACTCATCAACATTGCATAGATTAGAGTTTTTCTCATTGTATTATCATGTTTAACGGTATAGGGTAAAATTCCCTACGTATTCTCGTCCGGTACCATCGTTCAGTTTAACAATGTACCAGTAATCTCCAGATGGAAGAGGTCTGGATTCGTAGGTGCCGTCCCAACCTTGGTCCAGAGGCCCTATAACCCATATTTTCCTTCCATATCTATCAAAAATGTATGTTTCAATATCGGGGAACCCTGCTGTATTCCTAGGTTTCCAAAAATCATTTTGCCCATCATTGTTCGGAGTGAAAAAATTCGGGATGGTTATTTCCATCAAATTCATTGTTGTACTTTCAAAAACCTCACAGCCATTGCTGTCAACAACCCTGACGGTAAAGGTTCCGCTTCGGGTAATGGTATAAGTGTTGGAATCAGTTTCGCTATTATCATCAAAATAATAGGTATAAGGCGCGGTACCTCCAGTAACATTTGCAGTAATCTGATTCACATATTCACTGGTCAATGTTAGCTCCAATGGTTCAAAACTTTCAACTTCAAATGGAATCTCACCCATGCAACCATTGTTGTCCAATATGAATAAACTATGATCGCCTGGACTTATATTTCCAAAATCAGGACTTAGAGTGAAATCATTCGGTTCAGTTGAATCCAGAGCATAGAGCACATCGTTACTGACTGATGGGTCGAACAAGGTAACTGCAATGGTGTTTGATGGAAGGTTCGCATCGCACGAATACAATACATCAACCGAACCACCAAGATTAGCTCCGCCAGGTTGAATGCTGAAACCTGTATTGGTTTCACAACCCGTGTCATCAATTACGCTCATTTCATAATTTCCAGGAGACAGATTGTCTATGGAGAAAGAATTTGAATTGAAAACCATTGGCTCCATATTGTTAAGTTGAACAGTAACAGGTAAATCTGCGTTTCCAATGGTTACAGAAACGGAGCCGTTATCACTTTCCCAACAGGTTTCATCCTCAACATTAATGGAAACACTAAATCCAGTTATGGTTACCTCAAAACTCTGCTCTGCATCCGGACAATTCCCTTGCCCAGGACTAAACACAAAAATGGTCTGAGATGTGTTTATTACATCCCCTTCAAACAATGGTGTTCCTATACCACCACTTCCAGTGAAGTAGTTTCCATTCGTTAATTCGGGCAATGTATAGGAATCACATACTTCTACATCTACTGGAGCATCTGCCACGGGCTGCTCGTCTATGGTCAGGTCCATGGTATCGATTGCATCACCGCACAGACCTGTGCTGGAGGCGGTGAGCGTGAGTGTGACCACGTTGCCGATGTCGCCGGGGGCGGGGTTGTACTCCGCGTTGACCACGGTCGCATCGGTGAAGTTGCCGGTCCCGTTGTGGGTCCACAGCACGTTGTCGAAACCGCTCGCGCTGGCCCCTGTGACCGTATAGGGCACA
>Ga0189274_100096_pt1 | contig 96931 bp, 72 predicted proteins | sample N5B1minimetaG_FD_130323 | JGI IMG/M metagenome (GOLD analysis project Ga0189274, IMG submission 130323) | Marine microbial communities from the Costa Rica Dome - N5 B1 mini metaG | ecosystem: Environmental > Aquatic > Marine > Oceanic > Photic zone | place: Costa Rica: the Eastern Pacific...
AATCAAGTTGATGTTAATGGAAAACGCACTGGTTTTTGGATAATTACTGGTGAAATGCGACCTGATAAAGGGTATTGTGATAGTTGCGTGATTGAAAAGGGCACCTATTATGAAGATCGAAAAAATGGCCAATGGTTCAAGTATTACAAGAATTCAAGCCAGGTGAGATTGATTGGGAATTATAAAAACAACAGACCATATGGACCTTATGAGAAGTTTAATGAGAAAGGTTGTTTGATTCAAAAAGGGTTTTTCAATCATTCTAAACTAAGAGATACTTCATGGGTATTCAATAAGGACAGTTGTTTTCTAGAAAAAATGACTATTTATGGGGATGATGGTCGTGCAGTACATTCTTATCTGTTTTATCCGGATAGTTGCTTGCGACAACATTTAAACTATGAAAGCAAGTTTCAAGATTCTATTACCATTTCCTACTACAGTAAATCCAGGTGTGGGCTAGTTGATAGCACTTCAAAACGCTATGTTGGACCAATGCGTACAAAGTGTGATTGGGGAGGAACAGCAGATGTTAGGCCTGTGTTAAAATACAATGGCGATTGCGATTATTTCGAAATCTTAGATACTCTGAAAAATGGGCAACATAGAATCTTGGATAGTCTAGGTCGTAAAATCATAGATGCTCAGATTGAAGACGGATGGATCAAAAAAGGAAAAATGTGGTGCTATAATGAGAGAGGAGATGCTTTGGAATATAATTACAAAAACAAATCAGTCAAGAGTTTCTCCCGAAGTAAAAGTGAATACAGCAAGGCTGCTTGGGTTGATTTGGATGGAACCAAAGGCCAGGTGTTAGCGGGAAATATTTTTGATGCCAATGGATACAATAAAGTTTTCAATAATCAAACTGAAATTTGGATGGATGGCGAGTTTAAAAATGGTTTGCTCTACAATGGGAAGTATTACATCTATGATGCTGACGGAATCCTAGAGAAAATTAGAATATACAAGAATGGTCATTACATTGCAGATGGCCAGCTCAACTAACGGTGGCACTTGAAATAATTGAATGGCTCCAAACAATCATTGCAACTGTGAAATGATTGGCAAGGAGTAGAGCCGTATCGACTCACCATCTTTGTATTGTTTGAACCGCAGTTCGGGCATTTAATGATAGCATCATTATCTGTTGGAGGTGAAATACCTTCATCCATCATCTTTTGCCTAGTTTCTTGAGATAACCAGTCGGTTGTCCAAGCTGGGCTCAGTTGATTGATGATTTCTACTTCATCAAAGCCATTCTTTTTCAGTTCCTCAATAATGAGGTCTTCAAAAAGTTTTTTAGCAGGGCAGCCCGTATAGGTAGGGGTGATGGTGACAATGAGTTTGTTTCCCTCTTTTTTTACATCACGAATAACACCCAATTCAACTAAATTGATGACAGGTATTTCAGGGTCAGGAACTTGCTCTAAGATTGACCAAATTTCAGGATAATCTTTATGCAAGTTGACAGTTACCATTTAGCGTCAGGATATGCTCTTGGTAAATACTGCATAATACTCAGTAAATGACCGATATGCTCAGAATGAAAACCATCTCTAAAATCACGCATTGATAATTCTGGAACTTCTTTACGTTCGATATTTATTTCACTCAATACCAAGTTGATTTCAGAATTCCAGTTCTTTTCAATTACGTTGTAATCTGGAATGAAAGTACGGTCTAAATCGTCCCAATTGAAAATCTCAGAAGTGTACTTCAATAAATGGTCCACCGCTTCTTGAAGTCTAGCGTTTGACTCTTCAGTTCCAAGTCCCAAGCGATACATCCAGTCTCTTGTGTGAGCGTGGTTATATTTTATTTCTTTCAATACTTTAGTTGCTAATCCAGCTAACTCAGCATTGTTCGAGTTTTCTAATTGTTGAAACATTTCAAGTGCGTAAACATCATGGAAATATTGTCTAGCAATTGTCCAAGCGAAATCTTCGTTTGGCTGTTCAACTAATTTGATGTTGTAATACTGTCTTTCGTTTCTATGAAACACATAATCGTCAGGAGAAAACTGATCTCCATCTAATTTTGCGATAATCTTGTAAAGCTCCTCTGCACGACCAAATAGGTCAAGTGAGATATTAGACAAAGCAATATCTTCTTCTAGAAAAGGACCATTACTGCAAAGCTCAGCCATGCGTTGCCCTGCGATTAAAGAGGTGTCAGCCAATCTAATTAGCCAGGCAGCTTCTTGATTTGTAATTGTAATCTTCATTTAGAGGTGTTTTACTCCGTCTGGAATTTCGTAGAAAGTTGCATGTCTGTATGCTTTATCCATGCTTGGGTCAAAAAATGCTTCAGCATCATCTAGTGGTACTGATACGATTGCCTCTGTAGGGACAACCCACAATGCTCTTCCTTCTCCTCTTCTTGTGTATAAATCTCTCGCGTTTTGAATCGCCATTTTTTTATCGAATGCATGTACACTACCAGCATGTTTAAAAGGTAAACCTGGCTTTTTCTGTACAAATACTTCCCAAACTTTATCTCCTGATTCCATTTAATATGTTTTAAGCTACTTTAGTTTCTGTTTTTGCCGCGTATGCTGCAGCTGCTTCTCTGACCCATGCATTGTCTTCATGGGCTGCAATGTGATGGTCTAGACGTTCTTGGTTACAAGGTCCATTTCCGTTGACAACATTCCAAAATTCATCCCAATTGAATGGGCTTGTTTCATAATGACCCGTTTCTTCATTGAATTTTAAATTCGGGTCAGGAATTGTCAATCCAAGATATTCAGCTTGCGCAACAGTTCTATCAATAAAACGTTGTCTCAGGTGGTCGTTTGACTCACGCTTGATTTTCCATTCCATTGACTGTCCTTTGTGTACTGAATCTTTATCATGCGGACCAAACATCATTAAAGCTGGTTCCCAGAATCTATTCAAGGCATCTTGTGCCATTTCTTTTTGCTCTGGAGTTCCAAATGCCATTTGACACATAATTTCATACCCTTGTCTTTGGTGAAAACTCTCTTCTTTACAAATTCTGATCATTGCTCTAGAATAAGGTCCGTAAGAAGTTCTTTGCAAAGAGACTTGGTTTACAATTGCCGCTCCGTCAACTAACCATCCAACAGCTCCCATATCTGCCCAAGTTAGGGTAGGATAATTGAAGATTGAAGAGTACTTGGCCTCTCCTTTATGCAATTGCTCAATCATTTCAGCTCTAGTAATTCCTAATGTCTCAGCACAAGAGTATAAATACAATCCGTGTCCTGCTTCATCCTGAATTTTAGCAAGCAATACTTGCTTTGCTCTTAATGAAGGTGCACGCAACAACCAGTTTCCTTCAGGCTGCATTCCAATCACTTCTGAATGCGCGTGCTGTGAAATTTGTCTGATATTCATTGCTCTGTACTTGTCCGGCATCCAATCTCTTGGTTCTACTTTCAAGTCTTTCTCAATAATATCGTTAAATGCTTGTTCGAATTTATCCATCTTTTTAGGCTTTACTAGCTTAACAAATATAGCTGTTTATTGTTTAACAAAACTGACCGAAATCAGACTTCGGCTATTCAACTAATGATTTTTCTTCTGTTTTGTGCATAAACTTCAGATTTTCAGATCTTCCCTTTTTGAAAATCTTGTTAGAAACTGTTTTTCCTTTTCTCAGTTCTTTTTGTTTTTCTTCAGGTAAATGAATGATATCAACGCATTCCTCCGTACAGCAGTTTTCCATTTTTTCTTTGCAGCTGTCACATTGTATAAATAGGAGGTTGCAGTGAACGTTTGCGCAGTTGGTGTGCGTGTCACACGCTTCTCCACACTGATGACAATGCGATATTACATCTTCACTTACGCGTTCTGCCATTCGGTCATCAAAGACAAAGTTTTTTCCAATGAATTTGTTCTCTAGTCCTTGCTCTTTGACTTGACGCACATACTCTATGATACCACCCTCTAGTTGATATACATTTTTTGCACCTACATGTTTAAAGTATGCACTTGCTTTTTCACAACGGATTCCTCCAGTGCAATACATCACAATGTTTTTATCTTCTTTATTATTCTCAACATATTTATCAAGAATAACAGGTAGGGAGTCTCTAAATGTGTCTACATCTGGAGTTATTGCGCCTTGAAAGTGTCCGATTTCATGCTCATAATGATTTCTCATGTCAATCAAAATGGTGTCCTCGTTGGAAATCAATTCATTGAATTCATTTGCTTTCAGGTGCTTTCCTTTATTGGTTACATCAAAAGTTGCATCTTCCAATCCATCAGCTAAAATCTTTTTACGCACTTTTACTTTCAACTTCAAGAATGACTTGTTGTATTGTTCAATAGCAATATTCAAGCGAATTCCGTTCAAGAAAGAAATACTATCTAAGTGTTCTTTAAACGCATTAAATTTAGGAGCAGGAACAGATAATTGGGCGTTGATTCCTTCGTGGGCAACATAAATTCTGCCTAAGACATCAAGCTCATTCCAAGCTACAAATAAATGGTTTCTAAAAATTTGGGGATTCCCGATTTGATGGTACTGATAGAAAGAGATAGTCAAGCGATCTTCGCCTGCTTCATCCAATAAAGCTTCTCTTTCTTTAGCACTTAGTTTATTGTACAGTTGCATGCTATAAATAATTTAAGTTATAAAGAAATATGCCGCGAAGATACGCTAAATAAGCTGATAAAGCAAAAGAGTCAGTGCTCAATGCACTGACTCTTTCATTTTTATAGGTTTGGTTTTTACTGTCTTATCAGGTGTATATTTCCTTGTCCAGATTGAGTTTCACCATTGGTAAATACTGCTTCATAGGTGTAGAAATAGACCCCGTCTTTAGCTTCAGATCCACCCGGACTTGAACCGTCCCATGCATCTGTAATTGTATTGAATTCAAACATTTTGGTACCCCAGCGGTCAACAATCACAGCTGAAAACTCGGCAACAGCTTGTGAAACAAATTCAAAAGTGAAAAAGTCGTTGGCGTTGTCTGATCCTGGAGTAAACACATTTGGTGTGTTCAGAAGTGGTTGTTCGTGTACAATGATGTCCTTACATAGGGTATCGGTGCAGCCATTCTTGTTGATAGCAACCAAGCATACTTCGTAAATTACTTCGCCGGTATACGTAGTATCGAAGCTTTCGGTCGGGTCGTGTGAGATAATCCATCCATTTCCTGGGTTGTTGGTGTCGTGATTAGAATTCCAAAAGAAGGTGGTATCCGCATTCGGATTATTAGGATTCGCATAGTACATTGAGTTGTTCGTAAAGTTTACACTTACTGGAGCCGTTCCTTCATGAGCCCCCGGACCAGTGAAATCAAGTGAATTGGCATCAAAATCAGCTAGAGGATTTAACGAATCTAAGTTGACTTCTTCAGTTAAAGTACAGCCGTTGGCATCCGTTACTGTCATAGAGTAGGTCCCAGGGTTTAGTCCTCCCCATGTAGTATTAATTGAGGTGTTTCCTGTTTCTACATGCGTCCATAAATAATCGTAATCTGGAGTTCCGCCAGTTGCTGAAGCAAAGACTACTCCGTTACCTGACTGGAAATCAAATAATCGGCAATAGGCCGGATCATATCCGATTTCTCCAAAAACCAACTCAGGTGGATAATTGATATAAAAATCAAATACCTCTGAGCATCCGTTTTCATCATTTACAGTAATTGTATATGGACCTTCAGCCATGTTTCCAGTGCTGTCTGCACCTAACCCAGATTGTCCTCCTGGGTTAGGGCTCCAATAATAAGATATGTTGGCAGGATCACCAGTAGCGTTATATACAAACCCAACCTCTGCGGTTCCGGTTGCCTGACCAAAACAAGCTGGATCTGTAACTTCAAGGTCTATTGTCATTTCATCTGGGTCATTGATAAATACTGAATCAATTTGAGCACAGCCTGATCCTGCATCTACATTCAGGTAATACCATCCTTGCTGAAGATTGTTGGCTGCATTTGAATTTCCTACGTTCAGAACATTTCCCAGGGTATCAGTAATCGTAAAAATTTCGGTTCCTGAACCACCTGTAGTGTTGATAACAATTGATCCATCAGAGAATTGATAACAAGTAGGATTGCTTGTATTTATTGCCATGTTTGGACTCTGAAGAATTTCAATAGGGAGTGAAAAAGTGCTGGTACATCCGCCATTTGAAGTTACAGTTAATTCAATATTATAATTCCCTCCGGCGCCATATTGATGCGTTGGGTTTTGATCGGATGAAAAGTTACCATCACCAAAATTCCAAGCATAAGAATCGATTGTCCCCGGGGCAGAGATTAAGGAGAAATCACTCATGTTCACAGGATATGTCATACATCCACCTGCATCACCGTTTTGAGAAGTTGCGCCATTGATTTCCCATTCAAAGTCAGCCGTAGGTGGTGGAGCTATCGTAATATTAAATTCTGCAGTATCTTCAGTACAAGGACTGACAGCTGGCACAATATAGAGAAAGTTGTAGACCCCAGTACCTAAACCAGATCCGTCAAGAACGGCAGTAGAACTGTTAAACTGTCCTGATGAACTGGTTTCTTGCCAGTTACCTCCTGGGTCTGCTCCAACCAAGAGGTCGTCCAAATCAATAGAACTGCCAGGTGTATTACAGATGGTTGCCGCACCATCAACTCCGGCTGAACCTGATCCGCCTACTGTCACTTCAAAAAACGCAGTATCATATGAGCCGCATCCATCAGTTTGCAAATAAATAAAGCTGTAGGTCCCTGAGCTGAGCCCATTCGCATCAAAAATTCCGTTTACATCATCAAATTGACCTGAAAGAGGACTAGTAGTTTCTTCCCAACTTCCTCCGGCATCACCAGTTACCAATGAATTTAAATCAATAGTTCCGCCGCACATGGTCGTTGTCAAATTGTCTGCTCCGGCATCTGGCAGTGAGCCACTACAACCACCACAATTAATTACCCATCCTGAGGAACAACCAGTATTGGTTAAGGTAACGGTTGTAAACGGAATCGTTGAACATACAGTAATGGATACGTCACCATAAAATGCACTCCCACAATTATAAGGTCCAATCACATTTCCAGCAACACCTACATTGATTCCAGTAATGGTCAATGCACCTCCACCATCAGTAGTGATTGTTGCATAATCATCTGTGTTTACAGCGGTGTAAGCAAGTGTTAAACAAGTTACAGGTCCGCCAGTAACAGTAGATACAAGTGTTCCTGAACAAGATGTTCCTGACCAAGCTGCCGTTCCGTTTACTAATCCAGGGACATTAGCCGTACGTGCTACATCCGGACTAGGGTTGAAAGAAGATGATGAAGGGCCAGTAGTTGTGTAATCATCACAGTTGTTTGGTGTTTGAGCAAAAGTTTGAAAACTCATGAGCCCAATTATAAATAGTGATAATTTCTTCAGTCGTAGTTGCATACAGTATTTAATTTATTTTAGCACAGTGACGTGTCCTCTGTGGTTGTGTCTTTTGTCAGACATGGTTTCTTTAAAATCGATTTGCCAAATATAGACGCCATCTTGCACTAAGCCACCATCTCCGTAATGTCCGTTCCATCCAACTTCAGCATTGTATGATTCCCATATTAATTCGCCATACCTATTAAAGATAGTTAAATGAAAATCAAACGGATCATAACCTGCCGTAAAAATAGGTTTCCACATTTCATTGAACTCATCTCCATCTGGAGTGAATATATTTGGTACATAGAAAATAACTACGTCTTGTACATCAATAATAGCGTGTGCTGTGTCCGAACACATTTGGCCATAATTATAGGCAATCAGCTCCACTTCATATGAGTTGGGTAAGTTTTCAGGATAGGTGTGAGTTGGGTTCTCTTGAGTGCTCGGAATTGAATTGTCTCCAAAGTCCCACAGGTATTCATCTGCATTTATTGATCCATTTTGAAATTGCGTTTCTGCATCTTCAAGTGTCAGTACGTTTGGATTGAAAGCGAAACGGGCTTCTGGGGTAGGGAAAATCTCTATATAATCAGCAATAAAGCTAGTGTCGCTACAACCAAGACTATTTGTTACAATTAACTCTACATCATACAGTTCTGGAGTGTCATTGTCATTGATGTAGCTCACATCAGGACTTGCCCCGGCTGATGGGTTTCCTCCAAAGAAATCCCATTGCCAACTAGTTATTGCAACAGTGGCAGAGCTTGATAGGTCTGAAAAGTGAATACTAGCAGGTGAGCACGCTTGCGTCATATCTGCCATGAAAGAAGCTGTTGGTTTTTCGTATACAGTTACTGGGTGGGTTACAGAATGCGTGCATCCAAAATCAGAAGTTACATCCAAGGTAGCATTGTATGTTCCACTTGCCGCGTATGTGTTTGTTACGTTTGTACCGTTGGCAGTTGAGCCATCTCCAAATTGCCAAGCCCAATCAGTAATTGCGCCAGATGAAATATTCGACAAGTCTGTAAAAGTTGTTGGTGGCGTATTGATACACACCATGTCTGACATAAAATCAGCTGTTGGTTGTGGATGTATGGTAACCGGAAGAATAACATTATCGGTACATCCCTGATTAGAAGTTGTTGTCAATGTGATATTGTAGTTTCCAGCAGAAGCATAGAGGTGGTTTGCACTAGCGCCTGTTCCTGTATTTCCATCACCTAAATCCCAATCAAATGAAGCGATATTGTCAGGTGCTGCAATGTTTGAAGTTTCAGTAAGTGTGATAGGGTCGTACACGCACTCATTGGTCACAGTGAAGTTTGCCGTTGGAATAGCATGTCTGACCGTATTTGCCGTAATTGTATCTTGACATCCCATATCCGTAATTACAATTAATTCAACCGTATAGGTTCCGTTTGTGCTATAAACATGATTTGGAGTTTGATTATTAGAAGTATTTCCATCTCCTAAATCCCATTGCCAAGTCGAAATCGCTCCTGATGCAACATTTGATGTATTGTTGATGGTAGGAGCAATATCAACGCAGTCATCTGTTATTGTAAAGTTAGCAGTTGGCTCGGGATGAATAGTAACTGGAACAGAAATGTTATCTGAGCATCCGTTGTTAGAGGTCACGGTAAGTTGTACATTATAAGAGCCGAAAGTCGCGTAGTTATGTGTACCCGGATTTTGTACGTTTCCTGTATTACCATCATCAAAGTTCCAATCCCAAGTAGAGATAACATCCGGAGCACCAATAAATGAATTGTTAACAATCGTTGTCGCATCATATTCACATTCATCAGTAATGGTGAAATCTGCGGTAGGATTCGGGAATCTAGTAGTATTGCCTTGCACGGTGTCTGTGCACCCCTGGTCACTTGTCACAATCAACTCAGCAGTGAAAGTACCATCAGAAGAATATGTGTGAGAAGGGCTTTGCAGGGCAGAAGTGTTCCCATCACCAAAATCCCATTCCCAAGTTGTTATTGTACCTATTGGAATAACCGAATTATCTACAAAATTAGCGGCAATTCCTGCGCAATTATCTGTAACAGTGAAGGCTGCCGTTGGAGAAGGGTGAATGGTTATTGGAACAACAACATTGTCGTTACAGCCATTATTTGAAGTGGTTGTTAATGTAATGTTGTAATTGCCTGAAGCTGCATATTGATGAGCTGGTGGATTTTGAAGATTTGACGTATTTCCGTCACCAAAATCCCAAGCCCAAGTGGTAATGTTATCTGGAGCGTTTACAGTTGAGGTATTGTTGAAATTCACCATGTCAACAAGACATCCTCCAGTTAAACCAGTGTTAGACGAAATGCCGTTGATGATAAAATCAAAATCGGGCACAGGATTCGGGAATACGGTTACGTTTTGAGTGCTGGTGTGTTGGCAGCCATTGTTATCAGTCACTGTTAAATCAACAGAATAGGTTCCGTCAGAAGCAAAAGTGTGAGAAGGGTTCTGAGCAGTACTTGTGTTTCCGTCACCAAAGTCCCAATCCCAATTTGTTATTGTTCCTGGCGCTGGAATAGTTGCTCCATCTGTGAAATTGATGGCAGTTCCTTGACATTGATTGGCAAAGGTGTAGTTAGCTGTTGGTGCAACAGGGAGTGTTAAGGTGTAGTCTATCTGTTGACATTCGCCACCTACAGTGTAAACGGCAGAATAATTTCCTGCACCAAGTGTCATCATGTTCAAGCTGGCAGAAGTTTCTCCCACAATCGCTACACCGTCTTCATACCACTGCCATGTTCCACCTGTGGTATCAATTGTCGCATCTAAGGTAAGATCATTGGTGCACCAGTTACCTGATTCAGTAATTGTTCCTGAAGAGAATGATGCTGTAGTGTTTAAAGTTAATTCATCCAAAAAGTAATAATTTGATCCGGCTTGCTGCCCGCCGCACGGGCCACCAATAGATACAGCATTGATATTTACAGGAGGTATGAAGTTGATAGTGACTTGTTGCCAAGATTGATTGGCAGCAAATGTAACTGTGGTAGTTCCTAATACAATCCATGAACCAGAACCAACCGCACAAGTTGATGTGTTCCAGGGTAAATCACCACAGTTCGGAGTTCCGTAAAGTGTCACATCTAAGGTTGTTGAACCCGTAGACCATGCCATATTGAAATCTAAAGTGTAAGGTGTGCCAGCTGTCATGGGAGCATTCAAGCAGGCTCCGATATTTTCCTCCCAGTTAGAATTACTGTAGAACCCACCATATCCTGCTCCACCAGGAGCACCAGGCAACGGTAAATTTGGGCTATTGAAGATTCCAGTATATCCACAGGTGTTAAAATAATCCGAAGTAGCATTAGATGCTTGAACCCAAGAATCTGCGCAATGGAGGTCACTAACCCCATTTGGGCAACACGAATAATCTTCGAAAGAAGGGTTTGGAATTAGAGATGTTACGGCTGTTCCGCCGCCCCCTAGTCCATTACATGCACAGTCTGCATCATTCATATCAATATCACCGTCTGCATCATCATCTATACCATTGTTACAGATTTCCTGTGCATACATAATATGTGAGCTCAGACAAATTGAAAGGAAGAATAGTAATTTTCTCATAGTAGCTGGATTTCAAGTTCTAAACGATTTTGAAAACGGGTAGTTGCTTGAAATTAGCGCTAAAATTGAAATAATGCCAAAAATCGACCGAAATAGTGGATTATTGGAAAAATATTAACGCAAAAATCAAATCAGTGTTAAACCTTTTTCAGTTTATCCGGTCATAGATGCAGAAATTAAAATTAGAACAGATGAAACATTTACTAGTAACATTATTAATTGCAGGCTTTGGGCTAGGAGTTCAAGCGCAAGAAGACAAGAAAGAAAAAGAAGATAGAGTTAAGATCTCTCCTGAAGAAAGAGCAGAACGACACACTAAAAAAATGACAGAAACTTTGAAGTTGGATGAGAAACAAGTTTCAGAAGTTTCAAAAATTAATCTAGAACATGCTCAAAAAATGGAGGCGTATCATACAAAGATGAAGGCGCTCAAAAAAGAAATGAAAGCTGAACGGTTAAAAACCAAAGAGCAGATAGATGCCTTATTGACGGATGAGCAAAAGAAGATTGTTGAAGAAAAACGAGATGAAAAGAAACAAAAAAAGATGGAGAGAAGGCAATGTTGTGAAAAGTGCAAGTAATTGAACAACAGAACCGCTAAAGCCCCTTGGTAAAAACCAAGGGGTTTTTTGTTGTATCACACATTTTAGAAGTAGTTTTGCACCATGAATTTAATCATAGATTTTTTTCGGGGATTAGATAAGTACAGCATGTCATTTTGGATGTTGTGTCTTCACACCTTCGTTTTTATGATTTCATTCAATATGCTCATTCCTGAAATGAATGAGTATATCACTTCGCTAGGTGGTGAAGATTCTAAGTGGTTAATTCTTGGTTTATGGACAATTGCTGCGGCACTTGCTCGTCCTTTTAGTGGTAAAATTGCTGACAATATTTCTCGCAAGTCTGTCATGTTAATTGGTGTTACTGTGAGCATTATCATCTCATTTCTTTATCCACTTTTTGGAACTGTTACTGGTTTTTTGACCCTCCGTTTTTTGCATGGATTTTCAACTGGTTTTCAGCCAACGGGGGCATCTGCATTTGTTGCTGATTTAATTCCAGAAGGAAGAAGGGGAGAAGCAATGGGGATTTTTGGTGTGATGTTTACGGTAGGGTTTAGTCTTGGCCAAGGTTTGGGTTCTCCCGTAAAAGAAGCTTTTGGTATGGACGGTCTGTTCGTCACTTGCGGTATCTTGGGGTTGTTGCCGCTAATTGTGCTCATTTTTGTGAAAGAAGATTACTCTATTGTCCGGCAGAATGCTAAAGATCAAGGGTATCACACATTGGCACAGAAAATCTTTCCCAAATGGGATGAGTTGATCGGACCAGAAGTGTTCAAACCAGCATTTGTCATGTTTTTGACCACCATGCTTGCGGGTATGTACTTTCTGTTAATCCCGGATTTATCGGCCCATCTTGGTTATACAAACAAAGGTGAGTTTTGGTTAGTTTATGTTGGTTTCACCGTCATCACAAGATTGGTTGCAGGCAAAACCACAGATCGTTTTGGAGCAAGAAATAATCTTATTTTTAGTTGTATCTTCTTAATTGTTGCTTCAGTCATAACCGGAACGGCTACGACTGTATGGCAGTTTAATGTTGGTGCTATACTTTATGGTTTAGGCACTGGAATCGGTTCGCCTGCTTATTTCAGCTGGGCCGCAGATCTTGCAAATCCTTTGTATAAAGGACGGGGAATGGGGACTTTATTTATCGCACTTGAAATGGGAATCTTTTTTGGAAACCTATTGGGGCAATTACTTTATCAAAATGATCCCGACCGATTTCAAATCGCATTCTTTACTGGTGGTGCGCTCTGTTTTATAGGACTGCTATTTTTAGTTTTTACAAAGAATCGTACTTAGCAAGAGGCAATTAACTATTTTTGGATTATGTACAAGAAAAAATACGAAGAGGCAGATGATATTATTTATGGAGTTAGAGCAGTGATCGAAGCAATTCGTGCTCAAAGGCCCATCAATAAGATTATGATTCAAAAAGGAATGAACAAAGAACTCTTTTATGAATTAAAAGAAGAGTTAGCAAACAAGAAGTACAACTTACAGTTTGTTCCAATTCATAAGTTAAATAGACTTACTCGTAAAAACCATCAAGGCGTAATAGCTCAGGTGTCTCCGATAGAATATCAGGCGCTTACGCCAATCGTAACTAAGTTATTTGAAGATGGTATTGTACCGCTAATTTTGATTTTAGATCGATTAACTGATGTCAGAAATTTTGGTGCCATTGCACGTACCGCAGAATGTAATGGGGTACATGCAATTGTAATTCCTCATAAAGATAGTGTTTCGGTAACTTCAGATGCTGTCAAGACTTCTGCTGGAGCATTAAACCGAATTCCAGTTTGTAAAACTCCAGATTTATCAAAGGTTGTTCACCAATTAAAGCAACTAGGGGTTCAAGTTGTCGCTTCGACTGAGAAAACATCACAATTAGTTGATGAAGTTGATTTTTGCATGCCTACAGCTGTTGTTATGGGGTCTGAAGAAGATGGAGTATCTACTAAGCTTCTTTCAGAGTGCGTTCAAAAAGCAAAGATTCCAATGCAAGGAGAAATTGCTTCTCTTAATGTTTCTGTTGCTGCGGGGGTTATGCTTTATGAAGCTAGTCGTCAACGCTTGCATGAATAATGAGCTTTTTAAAAAAGCATATTGAAATAAGCATTATAGCCTTTCTTGGGCTGATTTTAAGGTTGATAATTTCAGGGATTCATTCCTATTCCAATGATGAGTTGAGTGCCATCAATCGGCTATCCTACGATAACTTCAGTGATTTGATTGAGTTTGGTGTAATGAAAGGGGATATGCATCCAGCCGGTGTGCAGGTATTCATGAAACTCTGGTCAAATCTAGGCGGATTGAATGAGTTCGGAATGCGTTTACCATTTGTTTTGATGGGAGTTGGATCCATCTTTCTGATTTATAAAATAGGTCTTGATTACGCTTCTAAGAGAGCAGGATTGATTGCAGCAATTTTTCTAGCGTTTTTGTACTTCCCAATTATGAATTCAGAATTTGCTCGGCCTTACAGCCCAGGTCTGTTCTTTTCATTGCTTTCAGCGTTTTATGCCATGAAGGTGCTTTTTAAGGATGAGGTGAAATGGAAGCACGCTTTATTTTTGGGACTGACATTTGCCGGTGCAATGTACTCGCATTATTTTGCTTTTTTATTTGCAGGATGGATGGGATTCTCTTGCCTAGTTTTTGCAAGGAAAGAACGTCTTAAATATGTGGTTGCAGCTGGAATTTTTGCATTGCTCCTTTACCTTCCACATTTTACTGTGACATCCTACCATTTGGGAGTTGGTGGTTTGCAATGGTTGGCTCCACCTGATTCAGATTGGATTTTTCAGTTTTTAGCACATGTCCTAAATAACTCACTTCTTTTGATTGTTGTAGTGATTTCAAGTATTTTGATGGCGTGGGTTTTTAGAACAGAGAAATATCGATTCAATAGATTCGATTATTTCTGGATGGTATTGTTTTTCGGAATTTATATTGTCGGATTTATTTTTTCATACATCAGCACACCAGTCCTAAAGTATCCGGTGATGTTGTTTCCACTACCATTCTTATTTCTTTTGATTGGCAGGTTAATTGGTTCTTCAGTTATCAGTCAGCCTATTTCGGTGCTACTTGTCATTGTTTTTATAGGTTCAACTGTTTTTGAACGCGACTTATTTGGTAACCGACATTACGAATTGTTTAAGGAACCAGCTGAGTTAATTACCTCTTGGGATAAACAGTATGGAGAAGAAAACATTTTCAAAGTGTATAATTTGAATAACCCTAATTACATGAATTTTTATGCAGAACAATGGGGGGAACCTATTCGCTTTGATTGGGATGTGTTAGAGTTTGGAGATGCCGCAAAACTCAGAGAAGATTTAAAAGTGGCAGAGCAAGAATATTTGGTTGTGGGGTATTCAGCTCGATTGACATTGCCTCAGGTTTTTGAAACTTGTCTTGAGTTTTATCCGAATATCATTTCAGGAGAAAAATACAATAATGCAGCGGTCTATTTACTCAGTAAGAAGCCTTCAACAGAGAAACAATTTTATTCTGAAGAGTTGATTGCAGATTTCAATGCAAATTCTCAACGGAACTCATGGCAGTTAGATGGTAAACATTTAAGACAAATCCATGATGAAGAATCCGGCTTGATGAAAGAGGGGTATCTCCTTGAAGAACCAACTATTTTCGGACCTGAATTTCATTTTAGATTGGCTGATATCCCTCAGTGGAAAAAACAATATCTAAAAGTGGAGGTAGAAGCTCATATTGATTCTACACAGCAGTTGACAGCTTCTTTTTCGGTAAGAAGAGATGGAGAGCCTTTGCAGCATAGAGGTGAAAACTATTGGGAAGGTAGAGATTTGGAACAGATGTTGACGGATGGTAATGGGGCATACTTTGTATTTAAAATTCCAGATTTTATTGATTATTCAGATGATCTGATAATCAGTTTGTGGAACCGAAATGGTACTCAAGCTGTTTTGATTGAAGAACTAAGGGTTTATGCCGTTGATAACATTTGGAATTAAGATTGTCCAATCATTTCATATATTCAAGCCATGAGAGTAGTAGTTTGTGTCTTATCGTTAATGTTTTCTAGTGCAATTTTTGCAAATGAAGACTCCTTGTTTATCCGTAAAATTTTTGACGAAGCCCTAGAGAATGGTCAAGCCCATGATAATTTGAGGTCGCTTTGCAAAGACATTGGAGCCAGAATCACAGGATCAGCCGAAGCAAAAATGGCCGTGAAGTGGGGAGAGAAACTACTAAAAAGTTATGAATTTGATCGAGTGTACTTGCAAGAAATAACTGTTCCACACTGGGAGAGAGGGACCAAAGAGGCCGCGTGGATTGAGAATGAATCAGGGGAAGTACAAAAGCTGAATATTATTGCGCTAGGAGGATCTGTTGGGACTGAAGGTTTGATCACTGGAGATGTTATACAGGTTGAATCAATAGAAGAGCTAGAAAAGTTGGGTGAAAGCGCAGTGAGAGGCAAGATCGTCTTTTTCAACAAAGCATTTGATCAAAAATTGATTCAGACATTCAGAGCCTATGGAGGATGTATTGCTCAGAGACATGAAGGTACTAACGTGGCATCAAAAATGGGGGCCATAGGGGTGGTTATCCGTTCATTGGGCACTTCAAAAGATGATCATCCACACACGGGTTCAATGCATTATGAGGCAGGTGTAGATAGTTGCGCAGGAGCAGCTATATCAACTAATGATGCAGACGTACTTGAAAGTTGGCTGAAAAAAGGAAATGTATCCCTTTCTATGGAGATGGATTGTAGACATTACCCCATGGAGCAATCACACAATGTAATTGCTGAAATGAAAGGAAATCAAGACAATAAAATAATCACATTCGGTGGGCATTTAGATTCTTGGGACGTTGGAGAGGGGGCGCATGATGATGGTGCAGGAATCGTTCATTCAATCGAAGCCTTGAGAATATTAAAATACCTTGGCTATCAACCTAAGCATACCTTGAGATGTGTCTTGTTTATGAATGAGGAAAATGGAAATTTTGGCGGAAAGAACTATGCTAAGCTTTGTTCAGAGGCGAAAGAAGAACATATTTGCGCAATTGAGACGGATAGAGGAGGTTTTTTACCAATCGGATTTGATGTGATGGGTTCTCAAGAACAGCTTGAGCTTGTGCAATCATACAAAGCATTATTGAATGGGTTTCAGTTGTATAAATTTCAAGCAGGTTATAGTGGGGTCGATATCCGCCCATTGCAAGAGTATTATCCAGAAATGATTCAGTTGGGCATGTCCATTTCTTCTCAGCGCTATTTTGACTTTCATCATGCTGAAACAGATGTGTTTGAAAATGTCAATAAAAGAGAGTTGCATTTGGGAGCTGCCGCTATGGCAACCATGATTTATCTTATGGATAAATCTCTTTAAAGCATAGACATGTTCAATGCCAAGCACCTAAGATTAAGCCCATGATACCTAAAAAGATGATTTGGTAGAACGCATTTATTAGCCACAATTTCATGGATTTGTTTTCATAGAGCATGTTGATAGCCATTGATGTTCCTACGAAAAATATTCCAACGAACAGTCCGTGATATAATCCAGCGATTGCCCCTACAGACTGGTCCCCATGGCCTTGAACTAATAGAGCCATACCAAAAGACATGATGAGCATCATAACAAAACTACCCCCAAATGTTTTGGCCATGTTTGCGTTTTTAAAGTCGTCTTCTGATAGTCCAACTTCTTTTTGCCAAACTTTTGAGAATAGAACGGGGCTGTACCAGAGAGCACCTAGGGCAAATGCAGCCAATGCTGAGGCAGCCACAGCTAAATAATTGATATCACTAAAATTCATAAGTACAGTTTTACTTGTGTACGTTGAAGAGATTTGCATGTTACAAAAGGAGGACAAATGAATTGCCCTCGAGTTGCTGGTTTTTGCATTTATTGCATGCGGTTATTACTTCAATTCAAAAATCTACAGATAGTAACAAAAAAAAAGGCCGATTGAAATTCAATCGGCCTTTTCATGTATTATTTAAAATCTATTTCAACACGATTCTTCGCATCACTAAATCATGTCCTTTTTTGACCTGAACGAAGTAAACGCCAGATTCAAATGGAGATAAATCTAGAGAAGAATTGTCTGTTTCAGAAGTAGTCAATACCAGTCTTCCTCTTGAATCTAAAATTGAGATTTCATAATCTCCACTTAAGAATACATTCACTTCACCTGCAGTAGGGTTAGGGAAAATCAATAACTCTTCGTTTAAGCTAGATTCTAATCCAACTGTTGACAACACAGTGAACGTTTGAACAGTTTCACATCCAAGAGAATCTGTTACTGTTATTGTGTAATCACCGGCAGCTAAGTTTGATAAACTATCAGTTGTAGCGCCATTATCCCAAGAGATGGTCAATGAACCAGTTCCTCCAGTGATGTTGGTTGAAATTGTTCCGTTTGTTGATCCATCATCATGAGTTACTGTACCTGATACATTAGGCGCAGCATTTACTGTAATTACCACTTGGTCTTGTGAAGAACAAGATCCTAAAGTAGAAGTTACTGTATAGGTGATTGATCCAGCTACTGGATTGAAAGGTACACCATCAGTAACACCGTTAGTCCAATTTAATGTTCCACTATCAGGGTTGTCTGCGGTTAGTGTGATGCTTTCATTTTCACAAATCGTGGTGTCTAATCCTGCGTCCACAGCAGGTACAATGTTTACATCAACGATTACGTCATCTGTAGAGACACATGAACCTAAAGTAGCAGTCACTGTGTACGTAGTTGATCCTAGTGTTGGAGTGAATGCAGCACCATCAGTAACCCCTCCTGACCATCCAATGGTCGCAGCGTCAGGGTTGCCTGCAGTTAATGTTACCATATCACCATCACAAACAGATACGTCAGCACCTGCATCCACGCTTGGAGTTAAATCTACAGTCACAGTTACTTGATCTTGAGCAGTACATCCACTTAAGTCTGCAGTTACAGTGTAAACAGTAGATCCCACAGAAGGTGTGAAAGCAACTCCGTCTGTTACTGAGTTATCCCAAGAGATTGTAGCAACATCTGGGTTCGAAGCAGTAAGTGTAACGGTGTTACCAGAACAAATTGTCTGATCTCCACCTGCTCCAACTGTAGGTGTATTGTTTACTGTAACAGCCTGAGGAGATGAAACAGATTGACAAACTCCGACAGGAGTAGTGTAGGTAATGTTGTAGGTAGTTCCTGCAACTCCATTTGTAATCACACCCGTTGATGCGTTAATTGAAGATGCGTCAGAACCATCATATGTAAATGTACCACCTGGAGTACCGATTCCAGTTACAGTATTTGTAGAACCTTCACAGAAATCTCCTGTTGTAAAAGTCGGATCATCTTGTGTGTTTACTGTTACAGTTTGTTGACTTGAGTTTGCACAGTTGTTGTTGATGTTGTATTCAACTGTATACGTGAAACCAACTGTCTCATTTGAGATTTCACCAGTAGTTGGGTTGATGGTAGCTCCTGCTGAGGCACCAACAAAACTGAATGTTCCTCCAGTTTCTCCAATGTTTACTGCTGAGTTCGGTGCGCCATCACAGAAATCGAAGAAATCAAATGAAGCGTCATCTAAAGGATCTACAGTTACTAATGAATATTGAACATCTGTACAAGTTCCATCAGAAATCTCTACGGTATATTGGGTTTGAACACCAGGTGTTACCGCGATTGAAGCTCCGGTTCCAATAACTGTTGCTCCGTCATACCAAGTATAAGTTGTTCCTCCTGATGCTGTCAAGTTGGCTGTTCCTCCAGGGCATATTTGGGCAGCTGCTGTCGCGGTGCCACTTAATGGAGTAGAAGGGTTAATAGTGACGTTTGCCGTTGCGTTACAATTTGCCCCAGTTGTTTGTAGGTAAATATCATAAGTTCCCGCAGGTAAATTAGAGAAGGTGTTCGAAGTTTGCCAGTTGACGTTGTCAAGGCTGTATTCATAGTTTACTCCGTCTCCTCCTGTTGCACCGGTAACTTGAATCTCACCATTGTTTTCACCGCAAGTAGTTGAAGTAACTCCAACACTTCCAGAAACAAATGGATTAACCACAAATTCAATGGTATCAAAATCAGTCATACAAGAACCTTCAGCATAACCCCAGATTTGGTAATCTGCAGGCCAGTTATTCATGGTAAATGTAGCGGCTGATGTGAATTGTGAATCATACAATGTGTCGACCGGTGTGTCATCTGTTAGGTACCATTCATAATTGGTGGTATTCGTAGATGAGGATGAGTTTACGACAACATCACCTCCAGGGCAAACTGGTGTACTAGAAATAGTGTAGTTAAACACTGGTGCTGGTCCGTTAGATAACAGTACATCCCAAGCAAGAGATAGGTTGATACCTGGAGCTACGTAATAGTCATCAGTTTGGTACCAAGTTGCACCTTCTCTCATATTGGTTGTACCGACACCTGCAGGTCTCGCGCCAATATCAGCTGCATAGACTACAACTGTATCTTGTGTTCCGCCATAGAAGATTTCCATTCCCACCCAGAATTGTCCTGTGACAGAGGCTGGTGTTGAGAAATCAATCGTGTTATAAGCAAAATCATTTATGTCAGAAAGGTTAACTGTTTCAGTTGCCAAAATACCACCAGGTTGCCCTGCGTTATCAGCTCTAACATGGAAATTAACGGTTCCAGTACCTGATACATTTTCAACCAGCGCAAACGGAACAATAAGTCGTCTTACTTCAGCTGTAGCGGTTGCAGTGTGAGGTTCTGCCCATTCGTCAATTGGGAATCCGGCAAATAATTCTCCGTGTCCACCAAGGTATCCCCAGGCTCCGCCTGAATTATACCAAGCAAGGTTTTCAGCAAGCGTATAGTTTCTTAGTGTATCACAAGCTGTACCGGCCGCAGGAGCAACTACTTGAACGTATCCGTTTTCAGTAAGTCCAGTACATGATCCAAATCCATTTGAAGCAACGAGTGTTACATCATATGTACCAACATTGTAAAATGTTACCTGTGGGTTTTGTGAGTTAGCAGTGGTACCACCTGAGTAATCCCAATCCGTTCCTTGAACACCTGAAATAGTCCATGTCCATCCTGTAGGTGCACCAGTTGATTCATCTGTGAAAATAACTGTTCCGTTTTCTGCAATAATTACTGGTCCAGGTCCTGCCGGTGTAGATGAGAAATCACAAACTGGAGGACCTGCAGGATCACATCCAGTAGAGTTAGCCAAAGAGGCTCTGATTCCACTTAGAATGACATTCATGAAGTCTGATTGCTCCTGAGTAAACATCACAGTACAGTTTGAATAGTCCATATAGTTTTCGTACTGAACTTCAGTTGCACCACAAGTTTGTTGAGAACCAGAACAAGACCCACCATAGTTAAATGAAGGTCCAATTGTATTCGGTGTATCTGAAAAACCGTCATCAGTTGAACACGATCCAGATCCACCCCAAGTGTGGTCTAATCCTAAATAGTGTCCAACTTCATGAGTTAATACATTGTCGTTGTTTACTCCTAAATTATAATCTACAACAATACCGTCAATAGCGGCATTTGGTAGATATGTAGTAGTAGGACGGTAAGCATAACCTGCTGTTCCTGATGAAGCGCCATTCGAGATGTCACAAATCCAAACATTCAAGTAATCATTTCTGTCCCAAATGGGTTGACCGAGAGGAGCAGATTTCATAGCGTTAACTTCTCCTGGATCGTCAGAATCAAACCACGTTTGAGTCGTTTGAATTCTGGTAACCCCTGTTTCAGCTAAAGGCACTCCATTCGGATCTTGCGTAGCTAAGCAAAAGTTGATGCCAGGGTTTGCTGGAGTAAAATTGAAAGGTGCTCCAGTTCTCGCATTTGATTGATCTGCATTCGTTAAAGAAAAATCTTCAACCAAATCATTGTACATGGCCATAATTGCCGCGTTCGAAACGTTAGTTCCTGTTCCAACAGGTTCTCCTTCGTGTACTACGTGAAATACAATAGAAATTGTACCAGGCCCGGTTGCTTTGTTCTGCACATAATTTTGCATTTGTGCTGCAGCATCCAGATAGTCTTGTTGAAACTGATCCCAAACTCCTTGCTCTTCATAGTGCTGCTGAGTGAGCTCATGAGATTTACAGGAATGGTTACCTGAAGGAGGGTTGTTGTTAATTTGTGCAACGTTTGCTCCACTGTTACTTAACATGTTTGGGTTAGTTCCCAGTGGAGTGTTTACGTGACTTGAAGAATGATTTGCGTTAACCGGTTTTGCTTTATGCGGATTGACTTGCGAAAATCCTAAACCCAAGCAAAGTACGGCCGCAAGGCTCAAGTACATTTTTTTCATGGTTCAATAATTTTTGATTTAGCGAACCGAATATAATGAAATTAAGTGACAGACCCTAGTATAAGTGTCAGATAATGAGGAGATAAAAACGAATGAATTAGTTCATCTGGAACTTGTACTTTCTGAAAAACTGCTCCCAGTCCCATAAAAAGTTAGACATAATCTCGTCCATTCTTTTCAAGAATAGTGGATTTGGGGTGCGCATATTTTTGAAGTAATCCTCTTGATATTGGTTGAGATCTAATTCATGGAACAAGGCCTTTGACATGCCGTAAAGCATGTTTTTTGAAGGGTGATTCACCTTTGAAATAAAGCTAGAAGTTTGTTCTAGCAGTTCTTCCATTTTCTTTTGTTCAACATCATAGATGTTCGCAAACTTTCGAATGATATGGTTACGGATTTCAAGGCTTTCTTGAACCTCAAAATGGTTTGAAAGGTAATTCAAGTTCCCAGCTGTGACAATCAAAAGAAATTTTTCTGCAGAAGCCTTATTGATAGAGGGAGCTAACACGAAAGCAGGATCATCTTCAATGAACTCCTTGATGGTATCAAAACTGTTGTCAGTGATTTCAATTATTGAATTCACAAAAACATTTGCCAATTTTTCGGCGTCTATTTTCTTTTTGAGTAAGGTCCCAAACATCCCATCATTTTTGTTAAACAACAAAGATAATTGGGGATTTAGTGTGTTTTTTTTAAACCCTGACAGATTTATCCACAGTAAAAAGTTGAGATGATGTTTTAAGAAACTGCTTTTAAATTACGTTCTGCCGCTTTTTTTATGACAAAATCTAAAGCAGCATCATAATCATTTGGTATTAAGCCGTCTAAGATGGCTTCTTTAATTTCGTTCTTTAGTTCACCAACTAATTTGCAAGGTTCAAGCGCAAACATTTCCATGATTTGTTTGCCTGATATTGGGGGCTGAAAGTTTCTAACTTGATCTTTTTCTTCAACTTCTTTCAACTTTCGTTTCACTTTTTCAAAGTTGGCCTTGTACTTCTGAACTTTGAATTGGTTTTTAGAAGTGATATCTGCGTTGCATAAAGTCATGAGGTCTTCAATGTCATCACCGGCTTCGAAAAGTAATCTTCTCACAGCTGAATCAGTTACTTTTCCGCTCACCAAGGCGATTGGTCTTAGATGCAGACGCACCAACTTTTGAACGTATTTCATTTTTGCATCTAAGGGCAATTTGAGTCGTTTGAAAATATTAGGGGTCATGCGGGCGCCTAAATCTTCATGACCATGAAAGGTCCATCCTGCTTTTGAGTGAAAACGTTTCGTTTTAGGCTTTGCAATATCATGCATGATTGCTGACCATCTTAGCCAAAGATCATCTGTCTCTTGACAAATATTATCAAGAACTTCAAGGGTGTGATAGAAGTTGTCCTTGTGCGACTTGCCATTTTTTGTGTCAACTCCATGAAGTGCTACCATTTCAGGAAAAAACTCGTGAAGCAATTTTGTTTTGAAGAGCAGTTTAAATCCAATACTAGGTTTGGATGACAGAATGATTTTATTCAGTTCATCAATGATACGTTCTTTAGAGATGATGTTCAGTCTATTCGCATTTCGTTCAATGGCGTTGAGTGATTCATCTTCAATTTTAAAGTTAAGTTGAGTAGCGAATCGTACTGCTCTCATCATTCTTAGCGGATCATCAGAATAGGTGGTGTCAGGATTGAGTGGAGTGCGAATCAAACGATTCTTGATGTCTGTTAAACCGTCAAAAGGATCAAGCACTTCTCCGAAGCTTGATTTCCCCAAGCTGATAGCGAGTGCATTGATAGTGAAATCTCTTCTATTCTGATCATCCGATAAACTGCCGTTTTCCACAATTGGTTTGCGGGAGTTGCGGTTGTATGATTCTTTTCTTGCACCTACAAATTCTATTTCAAGTCCTTCAAATTCAAAGGCAGCTGTTCCAAAGTTTTTGTAATAGGCTACATTTTGAATATTCAATTTATTTGCCACCTTTTCAGCAATTTCTAATCCATTGCCTAAAACCACAAAGTCAATATCTTTTGACGGTCTTTTCAGGATCAGATCACGAACAAACCCACCAATGACAAAAATGGATTTACCCTCTTCTGCACCCACATCTGAGACGGTGTGAAATATTTTATGCTGAATATGTTCGCTTAAATTCACTAGGAACGAATTATTTCAAATTCTGAATTTGCCTTAATCTTGATGATTTGCGGTGCTGATTCAAATTTTAGTTCAGCTTGCAAAGCTACGATATAATCTGCAGCATCATTCAGACTTTCTTTTGGATAATGAATAAAAGCAATACCCTGTTTAAAACGTTGGATGGTCTTTTGACTCAATTCATCCGAAACCAATCGAATTGGCAAGGATTGGTCATCTCCCAAAAGTTGTTTAGAAACGTATTGACCATTAGGGTAGACAATGGTCAATGGTTTGACGGCGCAATCAATTAAGTCAAAGCAGATTTCAGGAATCTCTCTGACATAACGTTGTAAGAGTTGTTCTGAATTGACGAGTAGTTCGAGCGAGGTATTAGCCGATTTTGCAGCTAATTTTTTGAGTTTTTCAACAGCAAGGTCTTCTTTTGGAGAACAGACTAACCCCCATCCAGTTTCGGTGGGAAATCCAACTATTTTTCCAGTCTGCAAGTTTTCTAGCGTATGTTCTATTTGTTCTTTCACCTTCTCTTATTGCAAAAAAAAATCCTGATCCGAAAATCGAATCAGGATTCAAAGTTAATTGCTTTCGTATTATTTAACGAAAAGTTTTTTCGTGATTTTAGCATCACCTTTTACTACTTGAATGAAGTAAACTCCAGTTTGGAATTCAGAAACATCAATTGTAGTAGTTAATGCTGGATTTTCGATATTTTGAATTGTTTGTCCAATTGCATTCAATACCGTTACTGACTGAGTTCCCTTTGGTGCCGAGACTTTAACCATATTCTCTGCTGGGTTTGGATAAACTGAAATCTCTGTAGCAGATAACTCTTCACCAATTGAAGCTCCTTCTAAATCAACAGAAGAATACACCGCTGTGTATCCACCATTGAACAAGTTTGAATTCACAAAAATTGATGCATGCATGAACACCGGCATAGTTTGATTCGCTAAATCATAGTAAGAATAAACTGTTCTTGTTACCGTACCTTGAGCAGTTCCAAACATCCCCAAATCAATTGTCGCATTGATTGTTTCTTCTAACTTAATTCTAATCACATTAGAAAAGGTAGTTGGTCCTAAAATCAAATCTCCAGTTCCGTCAGCTGTAACTGTTACATCACCTTCAGTTGTTGCACTATTGGCAAATACCTCTGCTGTTCCGTAAGTTGAATCAGTAAATGTATCTCCATAACTCATTGGTAAATTCATCATTTTCAATGGGTCGATATTGTGCATAATTTTCACATTATTCCCGTCCACACTGAACGTATATCCGTAAGAAAGCACTGAGTCTTGGAAGTTTGTGAAATAGTTTGATGCACCACCTGCAAGATCATCATGGTAGCTAGCCATTGAGTAATCTCCGAAATCTGGACTATCAGATGCATTTTTAATCGTATCTAAACTTTGTGTTCCAGCGTAGGTGAATAAGGTGCTATAATCCCATGTCACACCAGTACCGGTTGTGGTTGCATAATTCAACTGCGTTTGAATCTGCCACATAAAAAGTTTCAGAGTCACCAGCTGAAATGGTATCATTCACTGTATATGATTGCGCGCTAGCTGCAAATGCGCCAAAAACAGCAAAAGGAAGTAAAATTTTTTTCATAACATTAGTTAAAAGTTCTGCCCTAAATTAATAATATTTAGGGCTTAAGCGTAATTTATTTGTATTCCGTCTAACAATTCTCTTCAATTACGTTTCATAGTGAACAAAGGGTTGTCTCATCCTTCAAAAAACTTCATCAACAAAACTTTTTTAATGATTCTTTGTTCCAAATGACACAATAATTGGCTTTAAATCGTCAATTTTGTCAACGCATTTGAAACAAGCAAGGTTGGGAAACTTAAAAAATATTGCAAAAATTACTTTGCTGGGAGTACTTCTGATAAGTCTGTTCTTGGGCTATAAGGTATTCAACGTTGACTTCGATTACGATTTTGAAGCTTTTTTCTCTAAAACAGATCCTGAAACAGAATTTTTTGACGTTCACCGAAAGCGATTCGAGACTGACAATGATTTCATCTTCATTGCATTGATTAATGACGAGTCTATCTTTGATCAGGATTACTTGCAAAAGGTAGAAGGTTTTTGTGCAGATCTTTCAAAAGATAGTCTTGTAGAGAATGTTCAGAGTTTGACAGGTATGGAGGAGTTTGTCAAAACGCCTTTTTCTGCGGCAACATTTTCGCGCCCTTATTTAAGAATTGACGACCCTTCTAAATATGAAAATGACTCTATTCGGGTCTATTCTCATCCAGAGATTTCTAATTTATTCATAGATAAAACAGGTAAAGCACTACTTGTGAATGTGAAGCATAGAGAATACCTTTCTAAAGAAAAGTGCGATTTCTTGAAGCAATCTATTGATGGACTGCTTGAAAAGTATGAGTTTCACGATTATAAGTATGCTGGTAGAACAATTGGTATGGGCTATTATGTTGATAAAATGGTCTATGAAACCGGTTTGTTTATTGCGCTGTCTTTTGGCTTAGTTATCATCTTTTTAGTTGTCGCCTTTAGGTCATTGTGGGGACTTTGGTTGCCACTTACCATTGTTGGAATGTCCATGTTATGGATTGTCGGTTTCATGGGGGCTGTAAACGAACCTATTAATTTAATTCTAACCGTTCTGCCAAGTATCATCTTTGTAGTAGCTATGTCTGATGTGATGCATTTGGTGTCGAAGTTTTTAGAAGAGCTACGTGGAGGGAAATCAAAGGTGGAGGCAGTTAAGGTAGCCTACAAAGAAGTAGGAAAAGCTACTTTACTCACCTCATTGACAACGGCGGTGGGGTTTTTGACTTTGCTCTTTGTTGACATGCAGCCGGTTCAGGCCTTTGGAATATTTACGGCGATTGGTGTATTATTAGCTTTTGTTCTTGCGTATTCTTTGTTACCTGCCATGCTTATTTTGGTGAAGGCTCCAAAAATTTCAACAAAAAAGAACACAGATACAGTTTGGTACAAGGTACTGCATCCTTCATTTACTTGGATGATTCGCAAAAGAAAACAATTACTAATTGGATTCTTTATTTTACTTGGTATTAGTATTTACGGGTCTACTCAAGTGATCGCAGATTATTATCTATTAGAAGATCTTAAAAAGGATAATCCGCTTAGGAAAGACTATGAGTATTTCGATACTAATTTCATGGGGTTGAGGCCGTTTGAAATGGCAGTTGAAGCTAAGGGAGATGCAAAAATCACGGATTATGAAGTGCTGACGGAGATAAATAAGGTTGATTCTTTTTTAATTCACTCTTACGGCTTGAAGCAAACAATGTCACTTGCTTCTGTGCTAAAGCTTGCGAATAGAACTGAGCATAGTGGACAAGCAAAGTATTACGAGTTTCCTGATCAAGAAGATGCGGAGGCATTCATAAATCGAATTGAAAAGTTTGACAAAAAAGGACAGCTTTCTATCATGCTTGATTCTACCAAAAAGTACAGTCGAATATCAAGTACGCTCGGAGATATTGGGATGATTAAAATTGAAAAGGCTAACGAGTCCTTGAATGCATTTATAACGAATGAGGTAAATACAGATATTGTAAAGTTTCAATTGACGGGAACTGGTCATTTGTTAGATCGCAACATGTCCAACTTATCTAGAAATTTATTCTGGGGCTTGGGATTGGCGGTAGCTATAGTTTCTTTATTAATGGGCTTCTTGTTTAGGTCAATCAAGATGGTGATAATCGCCATGATTCCGAACATTTTACCTTTAGTTATGCTAGGGGCAATGCTTGGTTTTGCAGGTGTTGAATTAAAGGTGTCAACTGCCTTGGTGTTTACAATATCGTTTGGTATTGCAGTAGACGACACCATCCATTTCATGAGTAAATTGAAAATCGAATTGAATAAAGGCAAGAGCTTGATGTTTGCGTTGAGACGCACTTTCTTATCTACAGGAAGAGCAATTGTACTCACCACATTGATTCTTGCAGCAGGCTTCTTGATGTTGATTTGTTCTGACTTCTTAGGGACTTTCTATATCGGTCTCCTCATATCGTGTACTTTGATTTTCGCACTGATTGCTGATTTATTCTTTTTACCGGTTCTTCTAATGTATTTCTACTCGCCCAAAAAGAAATCAAAAGCCAAGAATTAAAGGGGCAGGGTCCAAATCATCTTGGTTTAGCTGGTCAAAGAGTCGACCAACCGGATACAGATTAGCCGTTCGCTCATAATTATCAGATCTTTTGTACAAGAAATACAATTGCATAAACGGGTCAGCTGCGAAATCGGCATCATTCTTTTTTTTGAGTTCGAACTCTTTTTTCAAAGCGGAATCTTCTGCCAGCATCTTTTCAGCTTTTTCTTCAAATACGTAGGCAGAGAACCATTCTTTTTGTTGTAGAATAGCATCAAAAAAGTTCCATGCGAAATAGCTGTCTGGAGCCTGTGGTTCAAGTGATTCTACAATCATTCTTGCTTGTGGACAATTTACATTGATAACATAATCGCCCCTCTGGTAGTTAATGGTTTTTGTTTCATTGGTCACTGTGATTTTTTTGTGTAGGTAATGTCCTTCATAAGGACGGTCAGTAGTTGTATAGTCATCAATGTAATAGACGGCAACATTCAGGCTAGTGTCTTTGGTGAGTCGTTCTACCTGAACACCGCTTTTTTGCAATCTGAATGCAACGGTATTCCATGCTTTTGGTAAGATGTAATAGTTAGGAGCGATTACACTGTCTGTGCAGGTGAAGGTGTTGTAGTATCGGATTTTCTTCTTCCAAGGTTTGTCATGGTTGTAAGTCAGTTTTTTTTCGCCTGTAATAGATGAAGTGGTGAACTCAGCCTCATATCCCATGAAAGGAATTTCATCATATTGCGTGGTGTCTAGTTGCCAATTCAATTCAAAGGACTGTTGTTTTCCAGTTTTTAAATCTGCTCGTTTTTTGAGTGCTTTCAATTGGTGCTGATGTTTTTCTGCAAATGCTATCATGATTTCAAGCAATAACTGAGTGGCTTCAACTCGTTCTTTGAATGATTTGAGCATGTGTGCTTCGCTAACATAGGATATACAGTTGAATAGATTGGTGTACCCTGTTGAGTAACGCGGAGTCTCTAAATAGTCAAATATGCCTTCTTCAGGAGTTTTTCCCATTTGATGAACGTAGGGCACCATAGGGTTTTCTGCTTTTAACATTTCTGAAAAAATTGCTGGATTCATGGTGTCTTTTACAAAGGATCTCAAGTCTTCTTGCATTTTATCCAATTGGCTTGTTATAAGCGTCATGGTGTGCTGGTAGTCTGCTCCGTCACTAGTGTGTGTGTCTATGAAAATATGCGGGTTTAAATAATGGAAAATTCGATAAAACGTAAACGTATTTTTTGAGTCAGACTTGATAAAATCTCTGTTTAGATCCAAGTTTTTGGCGTTTCCTCTAAACCCATATTCGGCGGGTCCGTTTTGGTTTGCTCGACTGCAACAAGTTCTGTTGTGTGCTCCACCAACATTGTATAAAGGAATCAATCCTATCACCACATTTTCAGGAAGTAATTCAGGGTCTTTGAGTAGTTTTTTAGACAGGTTTACACAAGCATCTACTCCACAGGGCTCTCCAGGATGAATGCCATTGTTGATGAAGATGACCACTTTATCTTCAAATTGATTGGGTTTAAAAGATCCTTCTTTTGATAAAAGGAACAGAGGTATATTTTTACCGTAGTCACTCTTTCCAAACTGGATAATTTTTGCTTGGTCAGGGTACTTTGCTGCTAATGCTTGATACTGAGCAATGACTTCATCATAAGTATAGGTCTCATTAGATAGATAAGGTTCCTGTGCCAAAATAGAATTTGCTACGAAGAGTAAAGTCAACAAAGCGTATCTCATAGGTCGTTTTTTTACAAAATACAAAAAAGGGACTATTTGCATTACAAATAGCCCCCTTATCAGATAGAAAACAAAACTTATTCAGTTTGGGTTAATTGATATTCGTATTTTTTCTTGTGATGTTAAAACCAGCGCTTAATCCAACCATTCCGCCGTTTTTCACTGAAGAATAAAATACATTCACCGGGATGTTCAATGCTCCAGATTTAAATGTTCTTCCTACGGCCATTACCCATCTGGTGCTTAATTTCCAATCTCCTCTTGAATCTAAGTTAGATGTATACATGTACCCATGTTCAGCAATTGAAGCGTCAGAGCTAGAAAATCCAGCTGAGTTTAAATCGCTTCTTGACCAAAACTGACCATAGTTGTTTCCGTCATAAACTCCATGGTGATCAAAGAATCCGTCTGACTTACGTGTTAAACCAAAAGTTGGTCCGAAAGCAAATTCCCATCCAGCACTTCCAAATCTAAATCCGTTCATGAAAGCAAAGCTTGGGATGAATTTACCTTGCTCTAATCCGTTTAAGCTTGGGATGAATTCGAATAATGCAGAGAAATTTTCAGTTCCTACATATTGTGCCTCAAATTGATATCCAATATTACTGAATACCGGTGCCATTTCCATTCCACCTCTTGACTCATCTCTAGTTAAAAACTCAGCAATCGTTCCGTGTGAATAAGCCATTCCCATTCTTGGTCCTGAGTTATTGATTTTTCCAACATTGTTAGATGTGATGACTTCATTTTTATATTGAAGGCTTTTCAATAATTCTTCATCAGGAGTGATTCCGTGAAGTTTTTGAAGTGCAATTCGAATCATTCGTTGAATCTCTGCTTCATTGTCTTCAAATTGCTCAGTAGTTGACTTGATGACCTTTTGTGCTTTTACGTCAATCAATTTTAACGAAACAATGATTTTTCCTGACAGCTTATCAACGCTTCCTGAGATCACAAAGTCAGATCCAATTGTTTGACCAAATTCAATAAGGCAAGTTCTTGAATAGCAATCATTGTATTTGTCTACGTTACCAATTTCATATAAATCAAATTCGTCAAATAGTTGGTATTTTTCTAGTTTGATTAACTCCATTCTTAACATTTTAGTTGTTGTAGTAGAATGGGCGTATACATTACTTGTTTGAATGTTTCCTACCGCAATTGTTTGAGCTATAGTGATGTTAGTAACAAACAACAGGGCAAGTATATAGATAGCTTTTAAAGTTTTCATAAGGCTATGATTTAAAGTCTTTATTAATTAAAATGATTGTTGGTTGATTGATTTCTTCTGCTTCACAATGTTGAATCCAACACTACCTCCTAGCACACCTCCGAATTTATTTCCAGAATAGTAAACATTCACAGGAATATTCAAGGCACCTGATTTAAAGGTTCTACCAAAGGCCATTACCCAATTCGTGTTGAATTCTAAGTCACCTCTCGTGTCTAATCTTTTCGTGTAAATTGATGATGAAGGTGGTGTATAGTTTTCTAACCAATAACCATCAGGGTGAACATTTCCTGGTTCTGCAGCCCATTCGGTATACTTGATGTCTTTCCACTCTTGCTTAGTGTAAAAAACTCCATCTACCGGATTGTCATAACCTTCCAAGATTCTTCTACCTCCAAAGCTAGGTCCGAATGCAAATTCCCATCCCGATTGTCCAAACCTAAATCCGTTCAAGATGTTTAAAGTCGGAATGAATTGACCTTGCTCCATTCCGGCAACATTTGGAATCACTTCAAAAAGGGCTGAGAAATTTTCTGTACCGATATACTGTACTTCAAATTGATAACCAATGTTGGTTGTAGCAGGAATGATGTTTAATCCTCCGTTTCGTTCATCTCTAGTAAAGAAATCATATAATCCCCCACCTGGAACAGCAACACCAAAACGCGGACCTGAGTTATTCACTCTACCAACATTAGTTGATGTAATTACCTCTTCTTGAAATATAAGACGCTTCTTTGTTTCTTCGTTGATTTCAAGTCCAAGCATTTCTTTCAGAGTAATTTCTACCATGCGCGAAATCTCCTCAGTTTGATCATCAAATTCTAAGGTGTTTGTTTTGTACACTGATTTTGATTTTACATCTATCATTTTAAGATGTACTACGATTTTGTTACCTAGTGCATGGATGCTTCCAGAAAATATGTAATCTACTTTCAATGCTTCTCCTAAAGCTGTAAGACAATTTTTACCATAGCAAGCAGAATAGTCTTCGATTTGTTCTATTCCACTTTCCATATCGAATTCGTCTAGAACGATATATTTCTGTGTGTTGATTAATTCAATACGTGTCAGCTTGCCTGCTAATTCAGGTGACATACCAACACCATTCGTACTCAAGTTTGCTACAGCTGCCGTTTGAGAAACAGCATTCTGACCAAAAAGGGCAAACATGATTAGATTAATTAAAATAACTTTTGTTTTCATGATTTTTAAATTTTGTTTAGGACAAATTTATGGGCGATATACACCATTTTAGAATTGAATAACGCAGCATGAATTTTATTTTTGCGATTATCGCAAATAGATAGTTTAGAAAACAGGAGGTTATTTCTCAGTACAATTAATTGATTGAAAATGACCTTTAAACACGAAAAAAGTGCCCTTGATTGAATATAAGGCCTACTTTATGGCGCAGTACCACCTGATTTTTAATTTTGTTAGCTTAAAGGTCTATTATGAAATTGAGACACATAATAATTATCGGAGTATTCATTTTGGTGAATGTGAGTGTTCTGATGACGTTGAACTTTGGTGGTGGAAGACCGACTGAAGAAAAAACTGAAGAGAAGAAAGTGTTTGTGCCAGTGCTGAAAGCGCAGCAGGTAACAAATAAAAGAGAACAATTCGCATTAGAATCATATGGTACTGTCTCAAGTTACTATTCTTTAGATGTTGCATCAGAGGTTCAAGGAAAGATTATTGCTAATAAAGATCTCAAAGCAGGCGTGAGCTACCGCAAAGGTGAATTGATTTTTAAGATAGATGATACTGAGGCTCGATTGAATTTGAGATCAAGAAAAAGTGCATTTATCAATGTCTTGGCAAATATGTTACCCGATATCAAGGTTGATTTTCCTGATGAATTTAATAAATGGGAGAACTATGTAGGGAGTATAAAACTGAATGAAAGTTTGCCAACATTGCCTTCTTGGAGCTCGAATAAGGAAAAGATCTTCTTATCTACTCGAAATGTGTTGACAGAGTATTTTACGATTAAAAGCTCAGAAGAACAATTGAAAAAGTTTGCAGTCTACGCTCCATTTTCGGGGACAATCACCCAAGCTTATGTTTCAGACAATGCAATCGTCAATCCAGGGACAAGGGTGTTAACCTTGGTGCAGACCGGGAATTTTGAATTAGCTGTTTCTGTTCCTGTAGCACAATTAGGTCAAATTAATGTAGGTTCAGAATGCGAGATTTTAAGTACTGATGGCATCTTTAAAGGTGTAGGTAAGGTCGTTCGAATTTCTGAAGTGATTAACAAAACAACACAGGCGGTGGACGTATTCATAAAGCCGACAGCTAAAGAAGGTGATAAGTTTATTGAGGGCGAGTATGTAAAGGTGAAAATTAGTGAGATAGGAGAGTATGAAGGTGTTCGTCTTCCTGATGCAGCATTGATGGATCAGTCTGTTTATGTTTATTCAAAATCCGATTCGACTCTTCAAAGCAAAGAGGTCCAGGTATTAAACAAAAATGAGAACGGATATTTTGTTGCAGGATTGAAAAACAATGATATTGTAATTACTCAAGAAGTTTTGGGAGTGACTGATTCTTCAAAATATGATGTGCTAGTCAAATGAGAAGTTTAGTACAGTTCTTTATCAAAAAGCCCATTTGGGCGAACGCCTTAATTGTGATTACGGTGCTGTTTGGTGTTTACAACCTGACCAGCATGAACCGTTCCTTTTTTCCTGAATTGGATCCGCGCACGGTTCTAGTGAATGTGGTTTATCCTGGAGCATCTCCAGAAGAGATGGAAGAAGGCGTGACCATTAAAATTGAACAAGCGCTCAGAGGTATTGATGGCGTTGAGATGATTACATCAACCTCCTCTGAAAACACGGCAACAATAAAAGTAAAAGGTTTTGAAAATGCAGACATGGATGCCATCTATAAGGATGTTGAAAATGCCGTGTCCAGTATCAATTCATTTCCTCAAGGAGCAGAAAAACCCGTTGTAAATCGACTAAAGTCTAACCCTATTTCTGAAATGGTGGCCACAGTAGGTTTAGGTGGAAACAAAGATCTTTGGGTGTTGAAGAAAGAGGCAGATCGAATTGAGAATGATTTGTATGCCTCTGGTTTGATTTCAATTATTGATTTGAGAGGATTTCCAGAGATGGAAATGCGTGTGAATGTGCGTGAAAATGACTTGTTGAAGTATGGCATTTTAATAGATGAGATTTCACTCGCTATTCAACGAAATAATCAAGATTTAACAGGCGGAATATTAAGAAATGACAATGAAGAACTCATTATTCGATCACGTGAACGATCTTCTGATCCGCAACAGATTGAACAAATTGTTTTGCGTTCTAATCAAGATGGAGATCAAATCACTATTGGAGATGTAGCGAATGTAGAAATGACATTCTCAGACAATTCTTATGAAGTATTCTCCAATCAACAACCTGCTATTTCAATTGACATCAAGAAAACGCCAGATCAAGATTTGGGTGAGATAACAGATTTTATCAAAGATTATATTGCTGAGTACAATTCATCTAATCATCCGGCAGAGCTGAATTTAGAATATGAATTCGCAGCATCCCTCCAAGACAGGATTAATTTGCTCACCAACAATGGAATCGTAGGTTTAATGCTTGTCCTATTCATGTTAGGATTGTTCTTGAGTACACGTCTTTCTTTGTGGGTAGCGTTTGGAATCCCTTTCTCCTTTTTGGGAATGTTTATAATCGCCAATTTTCTGGGCCTTACCATAAATATGATCTCTCTTTTTGGGATGATACTCGTGGTCGGAATTTTAGTGGATGATGGAATCGTTATAGCTGAAAATATATATGCGCACTTTGAACGTGGTAAATCTCCATTCAAAGCGGCCTTAGACGGAGCAATGGAGGTGATGCCTTCCGTTTTCACATCCGTCTTAACAACAATTGCAGCCTTTTCAATTCTTCTCTTTGTTGAGAACATGGAGATGATGCGTGAAATGCCTATCGTGGTAATTCTTGCATTGGCATTCTCTTTAATTGAAGCCTTCATTGTCTTGCCTGTCCACTTGGCAAGCGAGAAAGTGTTGTCAAAAGCAAAAGCCGGAACAACACGATTTAAAATCAGAAGCCGAATCACCGCAGCGGTGGAGTATTTGAAAGATAAAATTTTCATGGATGTACTTCATTTTTCAGTGAGAAGATATCGTGCATATGTTCTATTGCCATTGGTGTTTACCATTTTTGTGATCGCTTTTTCTTTCAACGGATTAATCCAATTCACCTTTTTTCCAGAGATCAAACCTGATCGAGTTTTAATTGAAATCGCCTTTGAGCAGGGTACAGGTAAGAAAATCACTAAAGATTGGTTATTGCAGACTGAACGGTTTGTACTAGAGGCAAACGAAGAACTTGCTGAAGCTACAGGTGATACCTTGTTAAGCGAATACTCGGTAATGTTGGGAGCTGCTCAAACTATTGGTGAGGTAGGGTTTCATACTGGCTCAATCACTATGGTCATTGATGGTGAAGGTAAGAAGACACCAGTAGATTCACTGATTGCACGAATTGATAAAAAAATCCAAACGATTGATAATACCAAATTAGCAACGAATGTCTATTTGGGTGGAAACATGAATAATTTTGGTAAACCTATTGAGTTTTCGTTTTCTGCAAATGATGATGTTCAAGTAAGAAAAGCGAAAGATCGTTTCAAAGAATACTTAGCGCAGATTGATCAAATTTATAATTTGAAGGATAACGAACCGTTGGGAAGAAAAGAAATCAATCTGAAAATGAAGCCAGAAGCTGATTTTTATGGATTGGGTATCTATGAGGTGAATCGTCAAGTACGTCAAGGAATATTTGGTCAAGAAGCTCAGCGAATTATTGTAGGAACTGATGAGGTGAAAATATGGGTTAGATATGATGAAGATGATCGTCAAGACCAACATGATTTAGATAACATTCGCATCAAAACAAATGATGGTAAACAAATACTCTTGACTGAATTGGTCACAAAAGACATTAAGAGAGGTCCGGTCAGTCTCAAACGTAGGGATGGTAGAAGAGAGATAGTGGTGGATGCATCAGTTCTAGATCCAGTTAAAGTAGGGGAGGTGAACACTAAAATTGTTAATGAGGTAATTCCTAAAATTAAGGCGGAGTTTCCGGGAGTTGATGTGATTCAAAGAGGACAGGGAGAACGATCTGAAAAAGCCCTTGCTTCTATGCAAATTAATGTGATGATTTTATTCGTTGTCATGTTGATCATCATGTCGCTCAATTTTGAATCTGTTTGGCAAGCATTGCTAATCTTACTTGTCGTTCCGGCTGGCGTTGCTGGAGGTATTTTAGGTCACACCATTGTCGGAATTCCAGTCTCAGTGCTTTCAGCTTTTGGTATGATTGCGCTCATAGGAATTTTGATTAATGATTCCATTGTTTTCTTGGATACATATAACAGAAACTTGCTTGAGGGTATGACGGCAAAAGACGCCGCAGTAGATGCTGCTCGATCTCGCTTTAGACCTATTTTATTGACTTCAGTGACCACTGTTGCCGGATTACTACCACTGATTTTAGAAACCTCTTTTCAAGCTCAGTTTTTGATTCCAATGGCGGTATCAATTGCGTTTGGATTATTGTTTGGAACGGTATTTATTCTCTTCTTTTTCCCGGCAATAATATTGGTGCACAATGACTTGAGAAGGGCGTTTGCTAAAGTGTTCAATTACAAAAAATATGAGCGTCCTGATTATGTGAAATCTAACAATGTGAAGGCTGTTGAGATCATTGGGCATATCGTATATTTTATCATTGGAGGATTAACCGTAATTGGAGCTGTCATGATGATGATATTTGACCCAACTGATTCACCTGCCACGAAAGTCATAGCGGTAATTTTAATTGGATTGGCCGCAGGCATCTTCTTCCTGAAAATGCGAGAGAAAGTCATTTTAATGAAGATTCAATTGTCATTATTATTGTTCTTAGTTCCGGTGATTATGATTCAATTAGGACTGAATAAATTGTTTGGTGATGCTCAATTAGTTGGAGCAATGTTGATTTTGATTGGCGCTGTTGTGATAGGATTCTTACCACTGAAAATATTCGAGCGCTTAATTCAATTGATTTGGAAAGAAGAAAAGGTAGCTGATCCGGTTGAAATAGAACCGGTTATTATGAACAAAGCGCACCAAGAAAAAAGAGAGGAGTCAATCTTATGAGAAGAATTTTAACTGCATTATTGCTCTTTTATACTTGCATGGGGTACGGGCAAGACTTAAGCGTTTCTGATGCGCTCGAAAAGGGGTTAAAAAACAATTTTGACATCCAATTAATTGCGGCTAATTATGAGGTAAGTAAAACTCAAAACTCATGGGGAATGGCAGGAATGATTCCCACTTTTGGTTTAAACATTAATAATAATACATCCATCCAAGACAATACCAATAATCCAGCGACCTTCTTTCCTGGCGTCTTATTGAGTGATAACTTGCAAGCTTCATTAGACATGAACTGGACCGTGTTCAGTGGGTTTGGTATTCGAATCAACAAAGAGCGATTTGATAAATTACAAGCACAAACCAAAGGAAATGCTGTGGTGGTGATTGAATCAACCATCTATGATATTATCATTGCTTATTATACCGCAGTGGTTCAAGAGCGGAAGTTGACCGTATTAGAAGATTTGTTGGCTTATTCTAAGCGAAAGTCAGATTACTTTAAACTCAAAAGCGAAATGGGGGTAGCACCTTCAATTGACTTGTTAGAGTTTGAAAATCAAGTGTTGACAGACTCTACCAATTATTTGCTACAGCAACTATCTTATCGCAACGCCCTAAGAAACTTAAATATGATCTTGGGTGAAGATGTTGAAGAACTGTATGAGTTATCTGATTCATTAAAGGTGGATACTCCCAACGCGACCTATGAGGAGCTAAAAAATGAGATGGTCTCCAATAATTCGAACCTCAAGAATCAATTAATTAATATTGAATTGAAAGAATTAGAAGAGCGATCTAAGAAGGCAGCCTATTATCCTATAATTTCTGTTGGATTGTCAACCACTCCTTCTATCGGATATTTCAGATTATTTGGAGATAACGGATTTTCAGCCAATACGAATGCTTGGTCAAGCGGTGCAAATGTAAGTTTGAGGTATGACTTGTTTCAAGGGTGGAATCGTAAGCGTAATGTTGAGATTGCTCAAATTCAAACAGAGATAGCCGTGATGGAGAATGAGCAATTTAAATTGCAGCTGAATCATCAGTTAAGAGGTTTGTTTGAATTGTATCAAATCAGAAATAAGGTGGAGGTGATGGCCCTTCAAAAAGTAAAGCATGCCCGAGAATTATGGAAAATGGGGAAAGAAAAGTATGATTTAGGATTGATTAATGTGTTTAACTTAAATGACATCAAATTGAGTTTTCAGCAAGCTAAATTATCCTACTATGATCGTCTATTCGAAGTAATTCAGACGCATTATGATTTGATGAGAATCACAGGGAAGATTTCTCAGGAATATAAAATAGCCGAAAATATTGAAGACTAATTATGTCAATTAATCAGTATCGTAAAAATATTCAAATCGGTGATGAGGTGGAAATTGTTCAGAAACATCATCAGCGAACAGGTGAACTAACTTGGGGAATTGTGAAGAGGATTTTAACGAAATCATCTCATCACCCTCACGGGATAAAAGTAATGACGGAGGATGGGATTGTTGGTCGAGTCAAAGAGGTCATTTCTTTTGAAGAAGATTGACTCATTCTGGACGGATGTGTACAGGTAAGATAAATTTAGATCTCACAGCCTTATTATCTATAGTTGCGGGAATCCAATCAGGCATTTTAGAAATAACATCAATTGCCGCTTTTTCTAATTGAGGGCATTTTTTTTTGACAGCTTTAATATTTGAGATAGCTCCGTCTTTCTCAATTATGAACTCAATGTAAATGGTGCTCAGACAATTATCAATCGAATCAGGGTATTCAAAGTTTTTCATTAAAAACTTCATCATTTCAGATTCTCCTCCGGGATAGTTAGCTTCTGTATCATACCATTCGTAAATCGTAGAATCTTGAGTGCTTCCAGAAAGATGAATTGTCAAAAAGGTTAGGATTGTCAGAAATCTCATAACAAGAAGTGTTAATATCGGAATTGTATAGGAATTGTAAATTTTACGCGAACCTTATTATTGTTCACGTCTCTACCGGGAGTCCATTTTGGCATTGATTTTACAACTCTTTTCGCTTCATTATCCAAAGACCAATGAACTCCTCTTATCACATTGACATCTGTTATTTCTCCAGTTGTGTCAATGACGAATTGTACATAAACGATTCCGAAAACCTCCAAAGTCTGGGCCGTGTCAGGAACTGTAATATTTCTGCGCAAATATTCATAAAGTGCCTGGTCTCCTCCAGGAAATTCTGGTTCAACATGAACGATTTGTTGAACTGTCTCTTCTGCTTGGTCAACTTTCTCATTTTGAGCAGACGCTTGACGCAAAATAAATAATGAAGTGAGGAAGATAATTACTTTCATATTGATTGGGCTACAAATGGCGTTCCAAGATAAAAAAAGCCGATTCAAAACTGAATCGGCTTTTTAGCGAATTAAATCTAATTGTTATTTCAGTACAGTCACATGACCTCTGAATTCATACTTTTTATCAGTGGCAATTTCTTTACATTCAATCACGTATACAAAGGTTCCGTCTTGAACAATACCATCTGATCCGTAATTACCTTTCCACTCTGCAATTTGGTTGTATGATTCCCAAACAATTTCTCCCCAACGGTTGAACATTGTTAAGTGATAGTCATAGATGTCAATCCCATCAATATACACTCTCCAAGTTTCATTGAACTCATCTCCATCTGGTGTGAAGATATTTGGAGCATAACAAATTACATCAGAAACAACATTCACAACTCCTGTTACTGAGTCAGAGCATCCCCATTCATTTGTTGCAATTAATTGAACTGGGTAATCGTTCGGAATTCCTTCTGGATAAGTTACTGCAGGAGATTCTAAAGTTGAACTCGCTGGATTACCACCTGGGAATGACCATTGATAAGTATTGTTTGCCCCACTTGTGATGTTGTTCATTTCAACTGAAGTGTTAAACATGGTTGTAGGATTCGGATTCACATAAAATAATGGGTCTGGCTTATCATGAACAGTGATGTATTCAGCTACATTGATTGAATTGAAACATCCATATTCAGAATAAACTTCTAACCATACATCATAGGTTCCAACTTCATTGAAGTTAATCGTAAGTGGATCTACGTTGTAGTAATGTGTACCATTAATTAACCAGGTAATTGAATCTACATCAATTGGGTCAGTAATGTTTGTAAACTCAATGTCTACAGGGTTACATCCCCAAGTTTTATCAGAAGTGAACAATGGGTCTGGAACTCTTCTCATGATCACATCTGAGCAAATTGTTTCAGCTGTTGTTTCACATCCGTCAGTTACCGTTACACAGTAAGAGGTGTTCACATCAGGGTTGATGTTAATCATGTCTGACTGATCAGCCATTGCTGCACCATTCGCAGTCCATGAGTAGAAGTAATCAGGATTACCATTCAAATAACCTCCAGTCGCAGTAACCTCATGCATTGCATCATAACCAGGACAAACTGAATCATTTGGTGTGATGGTCAATGAAATAGGATCGTAGTGAGAAATGTTCAATGTTTCTGTATTCGATACACATCCTAAATCAGTGGTAGCAAATACATCTACTGTCATATCTGTTCCTGCTGGCGCCGGCGTGATTACATTCTGATTTGTCGTAGAGGTTCCTTCAGACCATGTGTAAGTGTATGTTCCACCAGCTGGAGCTCCTGTAGAAGAAACAACTAATGTTGCTGTACCGTTTTGACAAATGGTAGTATCAGAAGACACTAAACTCAAAACAATTTCTGGTGGATCAACCAAATCAACTGTTGTTGAATGTTCACATCCTAAATAATCTTGAGAGTAAATCGTGTAAGTACCTGCAGTTAATCCAGTAAATGTATCTGATGTTTGATAGTTGATTCCGTCAATTGAGTAAGTGCTTGCTCCTAAGCTTCCAGAGGCAGCAGTTGCATCAGAATTGATTACAATCTCACCATCAGCATTTCCGAAACACAATGGATCTGTTAGCGTGCTCGTGTGTGTTTCATCAGAGTAATAAACAAATACTGTATCTGTTCCATCAGGACAAACGCCGTTCGTATCTGCTTCATGAAGAACGAATTCGTAATATCCAGGTAAGTTCACTGCAATTGCAGGGTTTAAAGTTGTATTGTTCGGAGTGAATACTGCATTACCAGGTCCGCCACTAAAAGTTGTAGCACCAACATATTCCCAGTTGAACGTTCCGTCATTGTAAAGAGTAGCATTCATGTTTACAGGGTTGGCAATGTCATGGCAAAGTGAATCATCTAATCCTGCGTCAGGCAAGATAGGATCAACAGCATTTACCGGCCAAGCAATATTCACTGGGTTACCACCTACCATTGCAGATACTGTATAATTTGTTGTGTCTACTGGGTGAAATCCAATGTTAGCATCTCCAGCAATCGCTTGATAAACACCAGTTGTTGGAGTTACTGAGAAGTTTGTAGCTCCTGCAGGGAATTGTGGTGCAAAGTCAACATAAGCGGTATCACCAGAACAAATAGTTGTAGCACATTCAGGAATGATGATCATAACATATCCGTTTCCGGCATTCCCACCTGGAGTACAGTTTACACCAACAGGGATCAATGATGAACCACCTCCACCACCGCCACCGGCGTTGGCACCTGTACAGCAGCCATCATTTCCGCCGCCACCTCCACCGAAGTAGCCGCCACCGCCACCTCCACCAGAGGCAGTGTTCCATTGTCCACCCATTCCACCGGTGCCTCCAACTCCTGGAGAACCACCTGGTGCAACACCAGCCCAAGGTGCACCACCGGCACCTGGTCCTACTTGCGAACCTCCCATTCCACCATCAGCGAAATAAGAATCTCCTTGTAATCCTGTAGCACATCCACCGTCACCACCGTCAGCCTGGTAGAAAGTACTTGTACCTCCTCCTCCAGAACCACCGCCGGCACCGGCAATCATTGTTGGTGCGCCATTAACGTCTAGATTAGTGGAACCTCCACCACCGCAACCATCATAATTGGAGTTACCTCCAGCTGCAGGGAAACTTACTCCACCACCATTGTATCCAGCTCCAGGGCATGCGCCTTGTCCACCAATATTTATATCTATTACATCTCCACCAGAAACAGAAATTGTACCGTCTAGGACAGCTCCAGAACCTCCATTATAATAGAATCCAGATCCTCCAGCTGCTCCAGCTACAACTACTTGAATGTCTCCGTTGATACAACCATCAACAACGTACTGTTGCGGTCCACCTGTGTAGTTAAACATTATGGTGTCTTGGGCGAATGTAGTAGCAGAGGCCCAAAGCACTGCAATGAATATGTTAACTTAAAATTTTTCACTTTGACTGATTTTTTGTTTTTAGAACGAACCTTCGCAATTTCAGGTTGCCTAGTAATTACATTATTTTAAGATTTTCGTAATATATAACTCAGAAATCACGGACTGTTATTTTCTTCACACTTTTTCAAGTCGTGAGGTGATATCATTTCGGTGTTTCCATAGCTACCTGAATTATAACAACTGATTTCGTATCCTAGTTTTTTGAACCAACTTGAGAAATCTTCTATGGTGTAATCGTTTTCTGTGCTAATTGAACAAAAGTAGGTACTTGTCACATGGTCTGTTCTGGAGCTGATAACTCCTTTTTTCGAAGCGATTTTATTATCAATCACTTTCGCCTCTTCGGCATCAGAAACGGAATTAATTTTGAATTGCACAAAATAAACAGCTTGACTGTGGCTATACCAGCTAACTCCAAGGAATAGTAGTAATAAGAAGAACTGCTTTGTTTTCATAGAATTTGCTGATTATCAGCAAAACTAGGGAAAAATAAGATGAGATAAAAAGAAAAGCCTTAACGTAATCTTGACAATCAGTTATTATTTAAGCTTTTTGTTTTCCAAAGCGTTCAAGGATGACGATTAATGCACAGCCTGCTATCATCAACAACACACCATAAAGCATAAAGCTTTCACCATACAAGGTTTCATATTTACCAGGTAAGATGTTTGCCTGTACCATTGGTATTTTTTCTCCGTGTCTGTCCAGTCCCCATTCCATGGTTTCTTTCCAAGGCCAAATTTTGTTTAGTGAACCCACCAAAAATCCAGTTAAAATAGCAATGATTAGATTTTTTGCTTTCTTGAACGCCCAATTTAAAAGTCTTGAAAAACTGATTAGGCCAATTAAACAACCTGCCATAAAAACAGCAACTGTGATTCCGTTACTGAGAAAAGCATCCCAATCTTTGATTTTTAGAGCGTCAATAATTCCAGTTAGCGATCCTAGAATAGTGGTGTATGCTCCCAACAGTAGTAAGATAAAACTACCAGATATTCCCGGAAGAATCATAGCGCAAATCGCTAACATTCCGCAAAAGAAAATGTAAATGTTGTTGTCGGTTTCTCCGGCAGGTGAAAGAATTGTAATACCGAACGCAATTAACGCCCCAAAAATTAATCCGATTATGTTTTGGGCATTCCATTTCTCCACAGTTTTTCCAACTAACCAAATTGATGCAAGGATTAGTCCGAAAAAGAAAGACCACAACAGTGTGGGGTATGTTTCTAATAGATAGGTTAGAATTTTGGCAAGCGAAAAGATGCTAATTCCAATTCCTAAAAACAAGGCAATCAAAAAGTTTCCATTCATTTCTGACCACATGGCCTTGAAGCCTTCTTGTTTCCAAGTTTTGAAGAGGCCTAATTTCAGACCAGCAATAGTCTCGAGTAACTCTTCATAAATGCCAGTAATGAATGCGATTGTTCCACCAGAAACTCCAGGTACTACATCTGCAGCCCCCATGCCTAACCCTCTTGCAACGAGTCCGAGAAAACTTTTATTCGTCTTCTTCTGCTGCGTCATCTTGGGTTTGTTTCAAGGTTTTCCCAATTTTTTCAGGAAGATATTCAAAAAAGGTGTCACCTCTCAAACCTAATCGAAGGCATTCTAGAGGAATAACTTCATTAGGGGCAATGTTACCAAGGTTCACATTGGCGCCAAAAAGTCGGATGAACCATACTTGCTGCGTTTTCTTCGGCGCTTCCCAAAGAATTCTGTTCGGATCTATCTTGGCTATAATTTTATTAATCAAGTAAGTATGAGCAGTTCCGTTTGGTCTAAATACACCTACTGTTCCACTTTCACGTCCTTCAGCAATAACTTTCCAAGAACCTGCTTCAAGTTCTGTGCTCATCATTTTGATCCATTTTGCAGGTGAGATGATGATTCCGGCATCTTTTGATCCAACTTCAGACATTACCGTTCTATCTTTTGCAAGTTTACTGATGTAGTCTAGTTTTTGATCATGGGGAATAATGATGGATCCGTCAGAAACCTCACATAAGTCAAGGTCATATTTGTCAAGGAGTTTTCGGTATTCATTGAATTTATTTCTCGCAATGAACAATTCGAAAAGCGTTCCTCCAAAGTAAGGACGGATTCCAGCTGATTTGTACAGCTTTATTTTTTCCTCTAAGTTTTTTGTTACGTATGCAGTACCAAATCCAAATTTTGCAATATCGAAATAGTCGCCGCATGAATCAATAAGGTTTTCAGTCTCTCTCAGACTGAGTCCTTTATCCATCATCATTGTAACGCCAGCTTCTCTTGGTTTTTCTGGTCGATTTGGTATATAGGTTAAGTTAAAGTTCTTCGTCATTATTTAAATCAAATATCTGATTAAATTCAGGTATGAATTCTGCCTCAGGCAGGTACAAAAGTAATGTTTTCGCCGAATCTTTATGAATCAAAAACTCCTTCTTGAAAATATGCAATGACTCTGTCTTTTGACCATCTTGCCACAGCAGCGCACTGAAGAGGATTCTGACTTTCGGATTAAGTTGAGGTAATTGTTCCAGACTAGCAATAAAATCTATGGCCTCTGTTAGAGAGAATTGAGATTTAATTTTTGCCATTAGCACAATGGCGTCATCATAAGTAGGGTTAATCTGAAGTATAAGTTCTAACTGTTGCTCGGCTTCTAAAAGACGTTCAGCTTTATATAAGGCCTCAGCCAATACTAAACGATAATTACTATTCTCTGCTTGCAGTTCAACTGCTTGTTCGAGATAATTGATGGCCTCTGTTCGGTTGCCTTGCAATTCTAAAATTATTCCTATTCCCAACCAAGCTTCAGGTAGTTCAGCATTGATCTCTTTCGCTTTATTGTAATATTGAAGTGCCTCTTCATAGCGTTCAAGACGTTCGTAAGCTTCTGCTAAATAACTTAATGTCAGTGCATCATCACCGTCTAATTCTACGCATTTTGCATAGGCTTCTAACGCTTTTTGATACTCATTGATTTGCATGTAGGTGTTCCCCATATTGAAATAGGCGGATGAAAATTCATCATTGATAATAATTGAATAATCATATGCCCACAGGGCCTTTTCAATGTTGTTCTTCAGGAAATAAATGTTTCCCAAGTTATACCAAGCTGTAAAGGAGTAGGGGTTGTTGTCAATGTATTTGGTATAATACTCAATACACTTATCAAAATTCCCAGTACGCTCGTAGCAATAGGCTACTTCGTATATTGCCGATTCATTTTCAGGAGAAAGCTTCAATAATTTTTCGAGCACCTTTATTGCACTGTGATAGTCATGAACACTTTCATACTCCAAGGCGAGATCGAAGAGGATGTCTTCTGATTCCCATCCATCTTCTTTGTTATCTGCAATGTCAAGTGCTTTTTCGAAGTATTTAATGGCGTTATCGTGATCTCTTAACTGAGAGAAAACACTTGCCTTGGTAATAAAAACTTCTGTATTGAAGGGTTCGCTTTTTTCAAGTTCTTGCAGAATTAAAAGCGATTCTTTCAATTTACCTGTAGTTGAATAGAGCTGAGCTTTTCTTAAATCGAATAATCGATTCGAAGGATGTTGGTCCTTTGCAAACTCTATGGCTTTGGTAGCTTTCTTTAATTGATTCTTGATTATAAAGTGATCAATTATCTGCTCTAAAATTTCAGAGTCAAAATAGTAAGCTTCTTTATTCTCGAGCATTTGCTCAAAGCGTTCTAATTCAGCATTGAATTGTGAATCAAAACCTTCTTCATCATCATCTTCATCAAACATAGAACTCCTTTCGTTTAAAGTTCAACAAGCGAACTATAACAAAAATAAAAGGATGTGTACCTCTTTTGTTTACCCTAAATGATTGTTATTAACATGTTTATTAACAATCCTTTCTCACTCTGAGTTCGAACAAAAATTATGCCTTACCTGATCTTTTACGGTCAGTTTCTTTCAGTAAAATCTTTCTCAATCGAATTGATTCGGGAGTTAACTCTACGTATTCATCTTCTTGGATGTATTCAAGAGCTTCTTCCAATGAGAATTCAACTGGTGGAGCAATTTTCATTTTTTCATCAGAACCTGAAGTTCGCATGTTAGTCAATTTTTTGGTTTTGGTCACATTCACCACCAAATCGTTGGCTTTTGAATGCTCTCCAATCACTTGACCTTCATAGATATCAACGTTTGGTTTGACGAAAAATTTTCCTCTTTCTTGCAGGTTATGCAATGAATAAGGGATAGATGTTCCTTTTTCCATTGAAATCAATGAACCGTTCATTCTGCCCGGAATATCACCTTTGTACGGTTGGTATTCAATGAATCGGTGAGTTACAATGGCTTCACCGGCTGTTTGTGTCAATAAGAAGCTACGCAATCCGATTAATCCTCTAGAAGGAATGACAAACTTACAGATCATACGTTCACCTTTAGGTTCCATACTCACCATTTCACCTTTTCTTTTCGTAACAGCATCAATTGCAGTTCCCGAATAAGTTTCTGGTAAATCGATTGTTAAGTCTTCGATAGGTTCGCATTTTACACCATCAATCTCTTTAATGATTACTTGTGGCTGACCCACCTGTAATTCATATCCTTCTCTTCTCATGGTTTCTAAAAGAACTGACAAGTGCATGACACCTCTTCCGAAAACATTCCATTTATCAGCTGAATTCGTTTGTTCAACCTTTAATGCTAAGTTTTTCTCTAATTCCTTATCAAGGCGCTCACCAATATGTCTTGAGGTTACAAATTTTCCTTCTTTACCAAAGAACGGAGAATCATTAATGGTGAACAACATTGACATAGTTGGCTCATCAATTGAAATTGACGCCAGCGGCTCTGGATTTTCGAAATCACAGATAGAATCTCCAATATCAAATCCTTCAATTCCTGTTATGGCGCAAATGTCACCGGTTTGTACTTCTTCTACTTTTCTTTTTTCTAAACCTTCAAAAACAAACACCTCTTTAATACGGTGCTTTTCTTGAGTTCCGTCTCTTTTTGATAAGATGATTGGTTGATTCGGTTTGATGCTTCCTCTTGTCAATCTTCCGATAGCAATACGCCCAACGAATGAAGAATAATCCAAAGATGTGATGAGCATTTGGGTGTTTCCTTCATCAAATTTTCTTGGAGGGAAGTATTCTAGAATAGTATCTAGGATGGGATCAATAGAGTCAGTTGGCTTTTTCCAGTCTTTAGACATCCAACCATTTTTAGCTGAACCATAAACTGTTTCAAACTCTAATTGCTCTTCGTTTGCATCTAATTCGAACATGAGTTCAAATACTTTCTCATGAACTTCATCAGGAGTACAGTTTTCTTTATCCACCTTATTGATAACCAGCAAAGGCTTTAGTCCAAGCTGTAGGGCTTTTTGAAGTACAAATCTTGTTTGTGGCATAGGTCCTTCAAAGGCATCTACCAGTAAACAAACTCCATCTGCCATGTTAAGAACACGCTCAACTTCACCACCAAAGTCACTGTGACCTGGTGTGTCAATAATGTTGATTTTCGTGTCTTTGTAAAATACAGATACGTTTTTTGAAGTAATTGTAATTCCACGCTCCCTCTCAAGCGGGTTATTATCCATGATGAGTTCTCCAGTACTTTTGATTGGATTTTTTCCAGCCTCAATCATTCTGTCAACCAAGGTAGTCTTGCCGTGGTCAACGTGTGCGATAATTGCAATGTTTCTCAATTCCATTTTTCGTCTTATCTATTATTTTCTACGTCTTCTGCGGTCTCTTGAAGCATGTTTACCTCTTGAGCCAAACGATTTTTTCTTATTTGAAGAGCTATTCCCTTTTTTAGTTTGCTCTATATTCATTTTCTTACCTTCAAAATCAATTTGCTGTAGTTTTGAAAGCAGTTGGTCGGTCTCTTCTTTATCGGCGTCAAAGAAAGAGAAGTTCTTCAGAATATCGATTTTACCAATCGAACTTTTATTCACATTGGTATTGTCACAAATCAATCTTAACAACGCTCCTTGATTCAATCTATCTTTTGAACCTAAATTGACAAAGAATCTATTTTTGTTTTCGTCATTGCGTTCTCTTCTTCCTCCCCCTTCACGAGATGACTTAGCATCAGCATCTAACTTTCTTGAGTTTGAATAGTACTCTAAGAACTTGTTAAATTCAATGGAGATGAATCGTTCAATAACTTCTTCTTTACTCAAGTCTTTTAGTTCCTCTAAAATTGCCGGTAAATGATCTTCAATCTTTTCACGATCAATTTCCACCTTCATTACCTTATTCGTCAGATTCATCAATTGACGCTCACAGATGTCTTTTGGTGAAGGAAGTTTTTTATGCTCGAATTCACTTTTGATGATTTTCTCGATACTCTTTAACTTTCTACCTTCTCTTGACCCAGTAATCGCAACCGAAATTCCTTTCTTTCCAGCTCTTGCCGTTCTTCCTGATCTGTGGGTATAGTTCTCAACTTCTTCTGGAAGGTTGTAGTGAATCACGTGTGTGATATCATCTACATCAATTCCACGTGCAGCTACATCAGTCGCTACTAAAATTTGCAAGGTATTTTTACGGAATTTCTGCATAACTCTGTCACGTTGAGCTTGAGAAAGGTCTCCGTGCAGTGGCTCAGCCGAATAACCATCAGCCATTAATTTATCAGCTACTGCTGCTGTTTCTCTTCGTGTTCGGCAGAATACTAGTCCGTAGATATCTGGATTATAATCCAACAATCTTTTAAGGGCAGCATATCGATCTCTGTCTTTAACGACATAAGCGTGATGCTCAATGTTCTTATTGGTTTCATTTTTACCACCAACGGTAATCTCAAATGGAGACTCCATGTAATTTTTTGCAATTCTAGCTACTTCTTTAGGCATAGTAGCAGAGAACAACCAAACACATTTGTCAGCTGGTGTTTTGTCTAGAATGGTATCAATATCTTCTTTGAATCCCATGTTCAGCATTTCATCTGCTTCATCAAGAATCACCGTATCAACCGTTCCTAACTTTACTTTTTTACGCTTAATTAAATCAACTAATCTTCCAGGAGTAGCAACAATAATGTGCACACCTTTTTCGATTTGCTTGATTTGTTTGACGATATCTGTTCCACCGTAAACCTTTGCTACTTTTAGTCCATTCATGTATTTAGAGAAATTCTCTAAATCATTTCCTATCTGGATACAAAGTTCTCTGGTAGGACAGATGATCAATCCTTGAATATCTTTTGCACTTACATCAGTGTAGTTCAATAATGGTAAACCGAATGATGCTGTTTTTCCTGTTCCTGTTGAAGCCAATCCGATTAAATCAGAAGGATCAGATAAAAGGTGAGGAATTGCTTGTTGTTGAATTGGTGTTGGATTTTCAAAACCAATGTCTTTGATGGCATCCAATATCTCATTGGACAAGCCCATTTCATTAAAAGTCATTTTATAAATTTTCTACAGCCCCTCTCAATCCCCAAAATAATTCCCTAAAAAAACGACAGTGGAATCGAAAATGACTTGTTATTTGGGCGCAAAGATACGTAGACTCCTCTAATAAACAATGGATTTGCAGCTGTTAATAACCGTTAAATGTTGGCAATTGGTCGAAAAGTGGAGGGTTTTATTCTTTTTAAAGTACTATTTTTGCAGCACAACCATGAAAAACAAGTGATGAGATTACTGTGCGGAATTGTTTTACTAATGTCTTCTGTTTCTTCAGTGTTTGCCCAACCTGGAGTACCGATTGATACCTTAGATACACCTGAAGGGAAAATGTTTATTTATGCTAATCGTACTTGGGAGTATGAGAGAGATAGAGATTTTGACGGAATTTTATGTCCTGATATTCATGAGGTCGTCACTACGGACACTAATTTTCAGTTCAAGTCTTATTGGAAAAATGACGTAACAATCACATGTACTACCAACGAAGTAGAGAACATGGGGGATACCTTATGGTTATGTACTATGGATTCTACACACCAAGAAGCGGTGATTCCTTTTGATGGTAGAGTCACTTCGCGATTCGGTTACCGAAGAGGAAGAAACCACAACGGAATTGATATTGACCTAGAAACGGGTGATACTATTGTTGCTGCCTGGGATGGAAAAGTGAGGTACGCTCAAATGCACGAAAAGGGATTTGGCAATTTGGTGATTATTAGACACTACAATGGTTTGGAGACTTACTACGCGCACAATTCAAAACTATTGGTTGCACCAAATCAAGAGGTAAAAGCTGGAGAGCCTATTTCATTGGGTGGAAATACGGGGCGTTCAACTGGATCACATTTACATTTTGAGGTAAGGTTTTATGATAATCCGATCAATCCAGAACACCTTTTCAACTTTGAAGAGAAGTTTGTTGATGATAATTTATTAGTTCATAAAGGAATTTTTAGACCAGGTAGTTCAAAGCACCATTCTAACAGTTCAGGTCACGTTGGTGGTGGTTCTTCTACCTACAAAGTAGATAAAAATGCCCGTACTCACAAGGTGCGTTCAGGTGATTCGCTTTACGGTATTGCCCTTAAATACGGAACAACAGTTGGTCAGTTATGTCGCATGAATAATATGAAGGAAACAGATATTCTTCAGATTGGTCAAATCATTCGAGTAAAGCCCTAGGCAATAATTAATTATTCCTTTTTTGAAGTTCATTTCTAAGAAATGATTCACTATCTTGATGCCTCAAAATTCAATTGAGATGTCATTTTTAAATAAACTATTCGGTTCGGGTAATACCAGCCAATCGACAAAACCGGAAGCTGCAGGAACTTCTGCTACTAATTTGGTGTCATTTGGTAGGTACACCGATATCAATAAAAATAAAAACCAATTAGCACATTGGAAAAAATCCAATGATCTGTTCAAAGAGAAAGACTACCTAGGGAGTTATGAAGCTTTTTTCACTTATCTAAGAGATGATAAAGTGGATAATGTCAATTTCAAACGTGAAGGCGATAAGGTTACTTTTGAAATTACTCAAGGGTCAAAAGTTGTCAAGGGACAGGGTGATAAAGAACGTTTCTATGCCGAAGCAAATATTGTCATCATGGAAGATCACAGTATGCCAGTGATGCGAAAGCTGATGAACCTGAATTATGCACCACTTCGTTACAGCAAATTTGCATTAAATGGTGATGTTTTGGTACTGAAATTCAGTTCGCATAGCTTGGATGCTTCGCCGGGTAAGCTCTATGATGCCTTAAAAGAACTTTGTAAAAAAGCTGATCAACAAGACGATTTGCTCATGCAGGAGTTCTCTTCATTAAAAGAAATAGATACTGATAGTATAATAGCATATCCGCCAGAAATTCAAGAAGCAAAATATGAGTATTTGATTGGAATGATTCATAAAGTGAAGGAAGAAATTGCCAAGCATGATGCCAATCAAATGTCTGGGGGGATTGCTTTTCTCTTGTTGAATTTGACTTATGAGATTGATTATTTAATCTCACCACAAGGAAAGTTAACAGATGCTTTGGAGCGCATTCAACAAATGTTTTTTGCTAAAAATGATCTGAGCACCAAAGAAAGAAATGTTCAAATCATGGATGAGTATGAGAAAATCATGGCTTGGCCAAAAAAGCAGGTGTTAGAAGGCTTGTATGATGTGAAAGCGACATTTGCGCTCGCTAATGCTGCTAATCACAAAACGGTAATGGATTTCATGTTCAAAGAACGGGAGAAAGTGAAGTGGTATCGAGACAACAACTATCCTCAAATGGTTGATGCTGTATACAGTTACATGGTGAGCTATGCTTTTTTCAATTATGGTATGGTTTATCCTGTATGTAATCTATTGAATGTGGTCATGGCAGTTCGAAATCCAGATTATTACGAGAAATGTGGCTCAACAGTGCGTTTTTCAAATGATGGACAGTTGGACGGAACAAAAATCTCTAAAGAAATCAATGCTATTGTCTCGGCGGCAAGAAAAGATTATCCGCAAATAGCTATAAACACAGGAGCACTAAACTACGCTGGATTCAGCAATTTTGTAGATTCTCTAGTACTTCAAATGGATAAATTAAACCTCACAAAAGCTTAAGTATGGAAACGATAATTAATGACTATAAAGATGTAATTGTTCAGATTCATACAGCTACGGGATCTGGTACAGGGTTTATTGTGCGTGATCAAAACCTAATTGTCACGAATAGACATGTGATACAAGGAAATGATGAGGTTGTTATTAGAGGAGAACACTTCAAAAAGACCTTAACTAAGGTGTTATATACGGATGCTCTAAATGATATCGCTTTTTTAGCTATACCGGGTTCATTGGAGCCATCAAGAGATATAGAGATTTCTAATGATCCAGTGAGTGCTGGCCAACAAATCATTGCTATTGGACACCCCTTAGGTTTGCGTTTTACAGCAACTCAAGGAATTGTATCCAAGGCTGATCGAAAATTTAATAATGTAGATTACATTCAGGTGGATGCAGCGATTAATCCAGGGAATAGTGGAGGACCACTGATTGATACAGAGGGTTCAGTTGTTGGTGTAAATACGTTCATTTATAGGGATGGAGAGAGTTTAGGATTCGCATTGCCTTCTATCAAACTGAATGAGATTTTAAGGGAGTATGAGCAAGTGAATCGTGAAGAACGCGCATCAAAGTGTCCTTCATGTACAAATATCATTACGGAAAATTCTCTGCAAGATGGATATTGCGGAAATTGTGGAAGTAAGTTTGATGTCAAAGAGTTTCAGACTACTGAATATGTTCCTGAGGGTGTATCTAAAGTGATGGAGGATATTCTTCAAGATATTGGAAAAGATGTTAAATTAGCTAGAGTAGGCAAAACTGCCTGGGATATCGAAGAAGGTTCTGCGCTAATCAAGATAACACACAATACAAAGAACAGGTTCATTTATTGTGATGCTACTTTAGGATCACTGCCTAAGCAAAATATTGGTGATTTGTATGAGTATATGTTGAAAGAGAATTATACACTTGAAAGTCTTTCTTTTTCTGTCTATCAACAAAATGTGATGTTAGGAACTATTATTTATGATGCCGATTTAAATCCTGAAACGGGGAGAGAAATCTTGGCAGAATTATTTAAGAAAGCTGATGATTATGATAATTATTTAGCGGATAATTTTGGAATGCAAATGGCCGAGCATTATTAAGGCTATAACCAGAAGCAGCCCTTCTGCCATGCCTGTGCTGGTGGAGGGGCTTTTTTTATAACATCAATTGCCAAAATCCAACATCCAACCATTGATCAAACTTGTAGCCCACTTGCTCAAAATGAGCAACTTTCTTGAAGCCAAATTTTTCATGCAATACTACACTTGCTTCATTAGGTAGGGTAATGCCTCCAATTGCAGTTTTGAGTTGATAATCTCTCATTTCTGTAAGTAGAGCATCATAAAGTTTTGTCGCAATACCTTTTTTAAAATGATCGGGGTGAACGTATACTGATGATTCAGAAGCATGTTCATAGGCAACCCTTGTTCTGAATAAGTTGGCATATGCATATCCTACTATTTTTCCCTCTTCTTCAAATACTAAGTAAGGATATTTGAGTAGGATAGAAGAGATGCGGTTTTGCATATCTGCTTCAGTGAGCAATGTTGTTTCAAAGGTGACCGTTGAAGTTTTAATGTAGTGATTGTAAATGTCGACAATCTGTTTCGCGTCTTGATCAGTTGCTGTTCGAATCATTGATGGCTCTGTTGTAAAAATTAATCCACTTTTCTCGAATTACTTCGCTTCCAAATTTAGCAGTAATTTCTGCTTTTATTTCATCATGATCATAATCAATGTAATGCTCGCACATTTGCAAGATAGCGGCATAAAGCTCTTGAATATTATCGGTATGAATTTGAATAGAGTTTTTATCATGCAAATACTCATTTGGTCCGCCACAAAGCGTAGAGATGACCGGTTTTCCTGAAATTAAGGCTTCTGCCACAGCCATTCCAAAGGTTTCAAAGTTGGAATTACAGATATAAAAGCTACATTGACTGTAATGTTTGAGCACTTCTTCATGTGGCAAGCGACCCAAGAATTGAACGTGCTTGTCTAGGCCAAGCTCATGCGAAAGATTTTTTAGGTACTGTTCATCTGGTCCACCGCCAATAATATTTAAGAATACTTCTTTATGTTCGAGTGTATTTTTGACCGCATGTAAAAGACCACTAACGTTTTTGGTTTTATCGATTAAGTCTGAAACAGTTAGAATTTGAATGCCATTCTCGCTATATTCCTCTTTTACAGGAGCTACCTCAATCAGGTTGGGAATCACTTCAGAGTCAAAACCTGTATTGGCCTTGAACTTTTTCTGTAATAATTGACTCACTGTTGAAATTGATTTCGCCTTACCCACTACTTGTTTGTAGATGTTCTTGTCAGCAGCATTTTTTTTGGCAAACTCGCCGTTAATATGGCCAGACCAATGTTCTGTAATCACAAAAGGAATACCGGTGCGATTGAATTCTAGCGCTAAAAATGCTGACCTGTACGGGACATGAACATGACAGAGGTCTGGTGTAAAATCTGTATTCTTCAATCCTAATTTTTGAGCCAGTTTATAGCGTCTTGCGTTGATAATTTTTCTGAATGGCCCTGTACTTTGTTTGAAATAAATAATACGTTCAGTAATTCCGTTTTCTTCCGTTTGTTCAAATCGAAATTTTTCTGTTTGATCAGGGACACCTTGGACATAAATCACCATTATTTCAAAGTGATTTTTGAGCGAGATAGCCTGTTTTTGAATGAACGTCCCCAGTTGGATATCCTCAGCATTTGGATACCAACGAGGGAGTATCAATATTTTTTTTCGTTCATTCAAACAATTCCAATCTTAAGGTCTAAAACGAGTCTGACGGATGGTATCTTCTTCGTTTGTCTTTACAATCCAAACAGTTCAATCCATCCACCGTTGAAGACCAAATTGTATTGGTAAACATTTCTTGATGTCGGTAAAAGTCATCATAAACATCTACCAAAATTCGGTCTACATTCTCTCCAAATTTAACCTTTTTACCAATAGGCACATGTACTTCTACACTTACATGCTGGTATCTTAGTTTCTCATCTTTGTTGATGGTGAAATAAGGGTCTAGCACAAGGTGATTGCTATCAACGTCAATATTGTACTGAATATTCTCTGCTTTATGGATGGCTTCTTTGTGGTATAGACCATTCGAACTTTTATACAAGATGACTTCAAAATCGCTGCTATCGGCTTTGTGCACAATTCTTAGTTCTGGGAAACCAAGGTGCATCTGTTCACCGTCAACTCTGACCAATTCAGTGTAGTTCCAAACCTGTTGAAACTCAATGAAATTTGAAAAAACATCATCTTCAGCGACATCAATAAATATGGTGTCAGTGCTATCGGTAGCTACTTCAACATTGTAGTCAATATCTACTTCATTTCTGAAATTCATACCCAATTCAATACCTGTCAGCGCAAGCGTTGTAGCTGCTAAAAACCAAATCACAGATGTGGTAATAGCCAGGGTTTTCAATTTTGTTTGGATGTTAAACAAGAGCTTTACACCCGTAACAATCAAAGAGATAATTGGAATGATAGTTACAAATATGATGGCTATGAAAACGAGTCCAGATCTGCCCTCAGGATAAAGTACTTCAAGTAAGGTCGGCAAATTTTCGACTTGTTCAGATCCTACCAAAGGCAACAATCCTGTGTCTCCAAATAAAATAATGATGAGGACAAGAAGCGCAAAGATTCCGCCCAAGGTTAAAATAACACCAAAAACCTTAGCTAGAGAAGAGGCCACGTGAGAACCAGCTCTGACTCCTGTGTTAACGGCTTTTTTAAAATTAGATTTTACATTGTCACCCACCTTTACTCCTTCTTTCATGCCTTTTACATGGTCTTTAATGGAGTCAAGGGTGACCGGTTCACCTTGCATTTCTAAAATTTCAGCTGTTGTTTTTGCTTCTGGGATAACAATCCATAAAATGATATAGAGCAAAATTCCAGATCCTCCAAGAATGACCAATAAAATAAAGGCGATTCTGATGAGTACGGGGTCTATCCCAAAAAACCATCCTAAACCTGTACAAACTCCAGCAATAGAACCATTACGTTCATCTCTATAGAGTCTTCGTTTCCCAGAGTGATGATAAGTTTGTTCTCCTCCTACTTCTTCAGCCTCTACATATTCAGCTTCTTCTTCAGCGAAATTGGCTTGTGATTCATCTGAGATGTAGTCTTCAGGTTTTCCCATGATGTTGATGATTTCATCCACGTCAGCAGGGACGATAACCTCTTTGTTGTCGGTAATTCGTTCATGAAATAGTTCTGCTATTCTTGATTCGATATCTGCCATGATATCTTCACAATCCTCTTCATTTTGAAAATTGCGTCTAATGGATTCAAGGTACTTATTGAGTTTTTCATAAGCATGTTCTTCAATGTTGAAGACGAATCCAGCTATATTGATTGAAATTGTTTTGTTCATTTTGATGTCTATTTTGAAATGAGTTGAACAGCTTCATAGAGCTCATTCCACGTTTTTTTTAATTCTTCTAAAAATGCTTTTCCGTCATCAGTCAAAGCGTAGTATTTTCTTGGTGGCCCAGATGAAGACTCTACCCAATTGTAGCTCAGTAATCCCGCATTTTTGAGTCGGGTGAGCAGGGGGTAAAGTGTTCCCTCAACCACGATTAGCTTTGCCTTCTTCAATTCTTCAATGATGTCAGAAGGGTAGGCCTCACGCTTTGAAAGCACGGTCAGGATACAGTATTCGAGAATACCTTTTCGCATTTGCGCTTTCGTGTTTTCTACTTTCATTTATTGATCTTTTTTACAAACTGGTGCACCAGATTTGTGGTTTTAATTTTTGCTGCCAAGGCAACGGTTGTTTCTATTGTCGAGAATTCAATCGTCATTGAATCATCCACGATACAAATGTATATAAAAAATATAGTACTATGCAATGCAAGGTACTATATTAATTTTATTGGCACGGCCTGAATTAACCTCTAAGTTGTTGGTTAACAAGGTTTAAGGATGGGTGTAAAAATTATAAGATTTTTTTAAGGTGATCAGCAATTCGGAATGAATTGGCATAAATTGTGAATGTATGCGGAGCTGATCCACCGGTTGGCATGAATGAACCATCTGTTACATAGAGGTTGTTCACCTCATGGGCTTGACAGTTTGAGTTCAGTACAGATGTTTTTGGATCATTTCCAAATCTACATCCTCCAGCAATTAGGTTCGTTGGAGGGTTTCCGTTGATGGATTTTGTCATTTTGGTAGCTCCCATTTCGCCCATCACCTCCATAGCTATATCAGCCAAGTAATTTCCGATTTCTAGATCATGTTGATGGAAACCTACACGCACATTGGCGACTGGATCTCCCCATTTATCTACTGTTTCTTCATCCAGTGTAACAAAACAATCATCATTTGGAAGCCAGTCACAGAATATTTCAAAACGCACTCTTCTTTGTTGGGTAAAGTAGTCGTGAAGACGTTCTTTTAGTTCAGACCCGTAAAGCAGTGTTCCGTTCTTGTATTTATTTCTAAATGCTTTCGGCATTGGATTTGAATGCTCTAAGAGGAAATCGATAGTTCCGCCTTTCACGCGTCCAATAGATGACTCTTGGCATGGAGCAAATTCAGGATCTTCTATTTCATAAAAATCCTTCAGGCATTTGTTAATGAAGGTATTCTTGTTCTTGAGTTTTTCAGCATCTTCAGCTGATAGGTCTTCATAGCGAATGTATCCTGATCCACCGCCGCCGCCGGCAAAGACCATGTTTCGACCCACTTGACCGTTGTTGTTTGCCAATCCATCAGGGAATTCAGGATTCTTACTCATGAGTAACAAACGGGATGTTTCTATTGCTTGACAGGCAACTACAAATAGGTCGGCCTCAATTGACTGCTTTACTCCGGTTTCGTTGTAATAATTGGCTTTGACAATTTGTCCTTTTCCATTCGTTTCAAGATGATAAACCTTGGCATTAGGAATGATTTCACAATTACCGCTTGCGATTGCATCTGGAATCAATGCTGCACGAGAGCTTCCTTTTGCATCAGAAGAGCAGCCGTAGCTTCCACAATAATTAGAATGATAACACGCTTTTCTTTTTTGAAATGGTTCAGAAATAATTCCTCTTGCAGCTGGTACAATATTGTATCCTAGATTTTTGCCGGCATTGACAAACCATTCTGCAATTTCATTACTCACCAAAGGTGGGTAAGGGAAGTCAGGTGTTGATCTAGGTTCTAAATGCTTGTGTTGTTCTACTTTTCCTGAAACTCCAACAACAGATTCTACTTTCGCGTAGTATGGTTCTAATTCATTGTATGTTATAGGCCAGTCTACTATGTTTGCTCCTTTGATGGGGCCATACTCTGACAATAGTCTAAAGTCTTTTGGTTTCAGTCTGTGAAAATAAGCACTCATAAAATTGGAAGATCCACCAACACAACTTCCGTTTTGGAAATTTCTACCTCCATCAGCTGAGTTTTCTTTTTTAAAACCGCTGGTTGTTGGTTTTTCTGTTACTTGTGGTTCGTCCGCTTTTTTCGGCTCATAAATTTGTCTCCAGGTAGCAGACATTTCATCTTTTGTGAAATCTTCTGTTTTAATCCACGGCCCTTTCTCTAGCACGATTACCTGATGCCCTGCTAGTGACAGTTCATAAATTATCGGCCCTGCACCGGCTCCTGATCCTATGACACAAACCTTTTTCATTAGACAACTGTTGGTTTATGTTTTAATAAAATTGCGTCAAAAGTGGTTTCTTTAGTAGGTCTTGGAAGGCCTGGCACATGTTCCAGCCATTTCCAACCTGCCTCATTTACATTTCCACCATAAATAGGGTCGAGTAGGAGTGATTCGAGTGTAAAGTTAACCATTACATTCATCCATTTTTTGCCATAACTATGAGCGACAAATAGTTCAACCAGGCTTTCATGTTGTTGTTGTTCTAAATCGACAAATTTCTCGGTGTAAATTGCAAGTGCCTGCTCATTTGCCCAATCAAGTCCTTCAATTACAAAGTCCTTTTCTTCTTGAGGAAGGTATTCATCTGAAAGTATCCACATGATGTATCCAAATGAATTTAAATCTTCTGCACTGGGTCCATTTCCATCTTCTGGAAAGATGATCATTAAGATTGATTTGAGAATGGTAGATTGTTCAGCAGTAAGATATTCATTTGCTGCTTCTAGTTGTTTAGAGCAAGAGGTAAACCAGGCAATTTGGCTTGCTGCTCCGGCAACTAATGCTGACCTTAAGAAATTTCTTCTATTGGTTTCCCATTGAGACATCTTGTCAAAAACAGAAGGTATATGTCTTTCTTTTTTGGTCATTTATACAAAGATAACAATTGTTGGAGCACTTAGTTTACAAGAAAAAAAAAGGCATAAAAAAACCCTGATCTAAAAAGACCAGGGAATTTTATTTCGTTACGCCTTAGGCGTATTGGATTCTTAGTGACCTCCGTCGCAAGCTCCTTCTTCGCAAGCTCCTTCTTCACATGCTGCGTCAGTAGCAGTTGAATCAGCACCATCACAAGTACCTTCTTCACACTGTCCTTCTTCGCAAGCTTCGTCAGTAGCATTTTCTACTGCTTCTTCTACGTTTTCTACAGCTTCGTTCAATGCATCTTCTAATGCATCAGTAGTTTCTTCAGCATCTCCACCACCGCATGATACCATTGCCATTGATGTTGCAGCTACTAAAACAAATCCCATTTTTCTTAAGTTAAGGAATGTCTTTTTCATAACTTTTCTTTTTAAAAATTTAAATTAACAATTGATTTAACGCTTGAATTTCTTCAGTTGGAGGCAAACTTAACACTTTTTTTTTAAAATTTCCTAATCCGCACTGCATTAAATCGTTTAGGCACAGCTTTTTCGATCTATTTTTATCAAAAAAAAGTAGACTTTATTCACAAAGTGAATTGTCATGAATGGAAGGATTTATCTGCTTGTAGTATTCTAACTATTTAATATCCAGTTTGAAAAGGCGAGCATCACCGATATATCCCTCTAGTTTATCTCCGCGATTCACTGCTCCAACCCCTTCTGGTGTTCCGGTATATATCAAATCACCTTGTTTTAGGGTGACGAACTTTGAAACTTCGCAAATGAGTTGATCGATAGTAAAAATCATATCTGTCGTGTTTCCGTCTTGCACCGTTTCACCGTTTACTTTCAGAGAAAATGAAATATTGTTTAAATCCAATTCGTTTTTATCAATGAATTGTGGTGCGAGAAATGCTGCGTTATCAAAGGCTTTTGCTTTTTCCCAGGGATGACCTTTTGCTTTGCATTCCTTCTGAATATCTCTAGCAGTAAAATCTATGCCTAGACCAATCTTCTCATAATAGTTTCCAGCATGCTCTGGAGCAATGTGTTTACCATGCTTGGTAATCTTCACTACTAACTCAATTTCGTGATGTAAATCACGGGTAAAATCTGGGTAATAGAATTGATTCTCTTTGAGTAGAGAAGTGTCAGGTTTCATGAAAAACATGGGTGATGTTGGAACATCAGCATTCATTTCTGCTGCATGTTTAGCGTAATTTCTTCCTATGCAAATTATTTTCATCCTTGTCCAAATTTATTCTTGAGTTGATCTAATTTAGAAGACAATTTTTGAGCTTCATTTTGTTTTTTCGCTTCGCGTTTTTGGCGCGCTTCCTGAATGAATTTGTCAGTATGCTCTTTTAAGATTTGTTTGGTGTACAAAGGGAAATCATTATCAATCATCCATCTGTGATATCCAGGCTCTTTGTCAAAAACTTCTTTCAAGGTCTTCCCTACGTGCTTTCCAAAATTATAGATGATCTCCCCTTTTTCATTTAAAGCCAGTCTTCCAACAAAATCAATCTTTTTGAATTTTCCTGCTTGCGAAAATTCGCACAAGAAATCAACGTCATTTTCAACATCTTCATAGCGCTCTATTTGTGCTTTCAAAACTTCGAAAGTTGCTCTTGTATCAGCTTCAGCTGAATGAGCGTTCTCCAGGTCTTTTTGACAATAAAATTGCAGTGCCGCTTCTAATGTGCGTTGTTCTTTTTTGTGGAAGATGGTTTGAACATCAATGAATTTTCTTCCTTCCATTGAAAAATCAATGTCATGAGCTAAAAACTGTTCCAGGATGAACGGAATATCAAACTTGTTGGAATTATATCCAGCCAAATCAGCTTCCCCAATAAACTCTTTAATTCTCTCAGCTACCTCAGTAAAAGTAGGACAATCTTTTACGTCCTCATTTGTGATACCATGAATTTCAGTAGATTCTGCTGGAATTTGTATTTCAGGGTTAATCTTGAGTGTAAGTGTTTCTTCTGATTGATCAGGATTCACTTTAAGAATAGATATTTCAATGATTTTATCCCTTGAAATATTTAAACCAGTGGTTTCTAAGTCAAAGAAGGCTAATGGGCGTTGGAGATTCAGTTTCATTGCAAGGATGTTTCCTTACAAAGATAGATACAAATCTGCCATGTCAGGAATTTCAACCTTGATTTCTACCCTTCTGTTGAGCTGTCTATTTTCAGGATTATCTGATCCATCTGGGTTATCGTTTGAAACAGCTGGAGTAGATTCTCCGAACCATTTATTCTCGATACGGTTAGGATTTATTCCTTTATCGATTAAATATTTATGTGCTGAAAGGGCTCTTCTTTTCGACAATCCATCATTATAAGATTCAGAACCAAACCAATCGGTATGACCATCTAAGCGAATGGTAACTGTTGGATTTTCATTCATGAAAGCGTATACTGCGGATAACACATCTTTTGATTTGTCTCTCAAGAAGAATTTGTCAAAATCAAACAAGATGTTTGCAAAGTCACGACCCGATCCACTTCCTGTTCCTGAAGTATCAGGTGGCAAGTCTCTCAATTCGATAATGTCAATATACTCTGTGTATGCAAGTTCTGTATTGTTAGGGTCAATTCTTGTAATAAATGCAGAATAAGTGATTTCAGTATCCGATAAATCTAAATTGTATGAAACTTTATTTGCAGAGGTGTTCATCATATCAACACTTGCTTGGTCAGTCGCCACATTGGTCATTGAGAACTTACCTGATGCGTCAGATTTTATCACATTTGAAACTAAACGTTCAGAGTTTCCTAGTACTATTTCTACATCTGGACGAGCCATATTATTGGCATTTGAGAAAGTGTAAATATTTCCTTCTACTGTCACTTCTGAAGAAGAATTCATAGAAGATCCAAACTGACTGATTTTAGCATCATCTTCATTGATATAGATTTTGAATTCTTCAGTAGGATCAACCTTTTCAAAAACAAACTGTCCATTCTCATCCGTGTCAGTTATTCTCAATACTTGGTTTCTGTTGTTCAATAGAAGAACTTCTGCACCTTGCACACCTTGTGATTCATTATGCTTTAACATTCCGGTGATTCCTTCAATGTTTTCAGGAGCCCAATTATTTCCGCTCAAGTCTAAATCATTACCAAACTCTTTCTTGATTTCTTTTTCTATGTCGAACATAGCATTTTTAAAATGAGCGCGTTGTGCATAGGCAGCACCCTTATCGTCTTTTAAGTAGTCGATCGCAATCTCTTGAAACAAGTTATAGTATTCGCATTGTTTCGGGATGTAAAATTCTTCTTGGTGAGGTCGAACTTCGTTGTACTTGCTTTGAGCAACAATCAATTCTAGGTAGTATGTTTCATCTGGTTTTAAGACCATAGTGTATTTACCTGTCTTCGGGTCAATTTGATACGAGCCAGCTTCTTCGCCCGTCTCCTTATTTGTGATTTTTATAAAACCATTTACCGGTAAATGGTTTTCAGCATAAATCGCATACCCTTTGATTTCTGTGGTTGGAATATTTTGACATTCAAAGCTAGCCGTGTATAAATCAAGGTATCCAAATGAACCTGGTCTCATTGAAGCGTAATACGCAAGCGTACCTTCAGCATTTTCAACATAATAAATGTCATTTCCTGAAGAGTTAATAGGAGAGCCAATATTGATAGGGTCTGACCATTCGCCATTTTCATCTCTAACTGTTTTAAAGATGTCGAATCCACCCATTGAATTATGACCTTCAGATGCAAAGTAAAGTGTTTTACCATCTTTGGATAAGAATGGAGCATCTTCTTTGAATGGAGTATTGATTTTAGGACCCATATTAACAGGTTTGTCCCAGCCTCCATTTTCATTCTTTTTCGTGTAGTATAAATCCCTTTCACCTAAACCACCTTCTGCACCTACAGAAACAATGAACATTTCTTGCTCATCAGGAGTAATAAAAACAGATGGGTTTGCGGTACCAATGTTTACATTGTTATTCATCCTTCTTGGAATAGACCATTTTCCATTTTCATCCAGTTCAGACTTCCAGATACTATTCTCCTTATAGATGAACAAGGTTTTTCCGTCAGCAGACAAACTAATCGGCGCTTCATGGCGTTTTCCTTCGTTCACTTCCTTTGCTAAATAACCTGAAGACTTGTCAATAATTTCAGCTTGATTCCAATCGCCATTTTCTTTACGAGTGGTGTAGAAAATATCTTCGTAATATAAGTTGTCTACATTCTTTTTGGTTCCAGGCGGACGTCTTGAGCAGAATAAGATCAAATTCTCATCATTGGTTACAACTGGTGCATAGTCAGGTGAATCAGAGTTTACCCTAGGTCCCATGTTCTTCACGTCAGTGTAACGTTCTGCTTTTTGATTTCTCAAATCAACACCGTTGTTACAGATTTCAATTTCGCGAATTACTTCTTGACGCAATTCAATTCCCTTTTTGTTATTCTTTACACTCTGTAAAAAGGTGTTGTAGTCTTGAATAGCCTCTTCGTAATTCCCATTAAAATGATTTGCTTTTGCTTTGTGATAAAAGATTTCTGGAATGGTATCTCCATCTTGAGCAGAGAATTCAAGTGCTTTTTCAAACAATAGTAGAGACTTCTCACGCTCAACTTGTGAATCATAATAAACTAATCCTGCCTCAAGCCAGTATTGAGGTTTGGTTGTAGATGAAGCCGTAACTTTATCGTAATATGATTTTGATTTCCAGTATTGTCCTTTATTGTAGGCTTTTCGTCCTTTTTTTACATACTTTTTGATTTGCCCTGGCTTTTGGCCAAAACTCTGCGCTGGGATACTGGCAAACCCCAATATGCAGATAGCAAGCATGAATATGTGATACATCTTTTTCATATTAAAGTTGTATTTCAAATTTGATATACTGGTATCGTTGATACACGTTTTGTTTCTCTTGGGCATCATTATTATAATCTGGCCCTTGTACTTTTGCTTCTTTGTCGATAAACTTTAGTTTGGAAACATCTAGCCCTTCAGACTTGAGGACTTTGATTAAAGTCGCTTTTCCTGTTTCCAGTCTTTTGTTTGCTAAGTCTTGGTTGCTTTTATATTGTCTGGTTGGAACTTTTGATGCACTTGAGTAGACTAGAATTTGCACTTCTTTACCAGCTTCGATTAGCTGACGAATTCCTTTTACATAAAGCTTTAGAGCTTCATTTTTAGTATTGAATTTTTCCTTGTTGTATCCAAAATTGTACTGGAAAATTGGAGTGGTTAGTATGGTCGAGAATTCGCTAACTGTTTCTCCAGTTTCACAGTTTTCATTGAATGAATACGTATCCAAAATCTGATTACTACTGTCAACAAGGTTCAAAATCAGTTCTTCACAAAAGGTGAAATCAGACTCTTCAATTTTGAATAAGTGTGTTTTGGTATTATCTAATTCCTTGTATGGGAATTGACCATATTTATTGACATATTCTTTGTAGACTAGTTTTCCATCCTCATGAATGCTCACCTCAGTTCCTTCTAATTGATTGATGTATTCTGAATTTGTAAATTCCCATCTCTGTTCGCTTGTAGGAAGATTAACCAGCTCAGAAGCTTCAAGATTTACCATGTCAAGCAACAATTCATGTTTGATTTCTTGATATGATGAGTTACACGGTACGTATAGTTCGGTGCGGTAGAAGCTCTCTTTGTCTAATTGATAATCTACATCATAGGTATGACAAGGTTTTAGGTTAAGAACATAACCTCCATCCCTTCTTCTCGGTCGATAAGTTTTAGTAGGTGTAGCATCTGTCAAATCTGTGACATGGATAGTGATTCCTTTTGGAATCATTTGATGATCTTGAGTCACTATAAATCCAGAGAAAATGGCAACATTTTTAATAAAAGAATTTTCTGTTTCAACTATATAGATGTCTTTATCTCCTTCACCATCTAATTTATCAGAAGCATAAAAACCTGTCAGACCATCAGCTGTGGTCGTATAAAAAATATCATCATCATATGAATTGAGAGGATAACCCATGTTCTCAGGTTCTGACCACTGCTCATCTTCATTCATTTGACTGACAAAAATGTCAAATCCACCCATACTTCCTCTACCGTTTGAAGAGAAGTACATGGTCTTACTATCTGCTCCAAGAAATGGTGCGTCTTCATCAAATTCAGAGTTGATTGGCTCCCCTAAGTTGAAGGCTTTACTCCAAGAACCATCAGGTAAAATCTTAATTCTCCATATGTCACGTCCACCAAGACCGCCCTCACGATCTGAAACAAAATAAAGATACTTGCCATCTGGACTGATGGTAGCATGAGTTTCCCATGAATCGGTATTTAATTCTTCAGCAGGGAAAGGGTTAGTTGTCGTAAAAGCAGTGTCTTCCATCTTTGAATAATGGATGTCACCACCATTTTCATCCTTATACACAAACACCTCTTGACCATCTGGAGATACTGATATACTGGCATTATTGAGACGTGGTTCACAAAAGCTTAAATAATCGGGCTTAGTCCATTTACCATCTACATCACGGTATGAAACATAAATGTCTTCAAAATACTTTCCGTTAACAATATTTATGTACTTGGCATTTGAGCTGTCAGGTCTCAATCGCTTGGAGGTGAAAAAGAGGGCCGAACCATCTAAAGTGACCATAGGAGAATACTCTGGTGCTGCGGTGTTCACAATTGGTCCAATTGATCGGATAATATACGGTTTAGGGTTTGCCATCATCTCTTTGGCGTTTTTACATTGCTGTAATCCAAGAACCCCTAAATCATATTTTTCATGTTTCTTCTTGACATTCTTCAAGAAGTAATCATATTGAGTGTAAGCAGTGTCAATCTTCCCGCTTGCATGTGATGATTTTGCCAAGTAGTAGAACATGTGCGGAGGGGCATTTTTCTCCGTAGATAGATAAGGGTTATAGTTTTTGCTTACAGAATATTGGGCTTTTTCAAAATAAGGTAAAGCAGCCACCTCGTTGTTCAGATAAATATGACACATTCCTGCCTTGTAGAGCAAATTCGCATTGGTAGGACTTTCTTTAATCATGAACTCCCAGATGTACAAAGCTTCGTTATATACTTTGTCATCCATAAGCGTATTCGCCACTTCAAACTGTTCGTTAAAAGAGGCATTCTTGAGTTCTTCAAGCAGTTTTTGCCTATTTGGCTGTGCGAAAACAGTCAACGAAAATAGGCAGCTCAATATCAAAATTCGTGCTTTGATAGTTCGATTTGGTTTGTATCAAACATCAAAGAAAAAAAGAAAACCCTCTCTGAAATCAGGGAGGGTTTTCAACTTTTATACCGAGAATTGTTTATAACTCTCTATTAATATCGAATTGTTCAAGGTATTCTGCGACACGTTTAACGAACTGACCTCCAAGCGCTCCGTCTACTACACGGTGGTCGTATGAGTGGCTCAAGAACATCTTGTGTCTGATTCCAATTGTGTCTCCTTGAGGAGTTTCAATTACAGCAGGAATTTTTCTGATAGCTCCTAAGGCTAAGATGGCAACTTGAGGTTGGTTGATGATAGGTGTCCCCATCACATTACCAAATGTTCCTACGTTAGTTACTGTGTAAGTTCCACCTTGGATATCGTCAGAATCTAGCTTGTTATTTCTAGCTCTGTTTGCTAAATCATTTACTTGCTTTGTTAGTCCAGTTAAATTAAGCATATCCGCTTTCTTAATCACTGGCACAATCAAGTTACCCGAAGGAAGAGCAGTTGCCATTCCTAAGTTGATATTTTTTCTTTTGATGATATTATTTCCGCTAACTGAAACGTTTACACCAGGGAAATCTTTAATAGCTTTTACGATAGCCTCCATAAAGATTGGAGTGAAAGTCATCTTTTCTCCTTCTTTAGCTTGGAATTCGTTTTTGATTTTATTTCTCCACATCACAATATTTGTGACATCCGCTTCTACGTATGAAGTAACGTGTGGTGAGGTGTGAACAGACATGACCATATGGTCAGCAATTAACTTACGCATTCTGTCCATCTCAACAATTTCATCACCTTCGTAAACCGGAACCTCAGGAGTATGAATTTCAGTTTTAGTTGCAGGTGCTGCTTTGGCTGCTGGAGCCGCTTTAGGTGCAGCTTTTGTTTGAGCAGGAGCAGCTGTTCCGCCACCATTCTCAATGAAAGCCAGGATATCCTTTTTTGTAACTCTATTGTTTTCACCAGAACCTTGAATAGCATCTAATTGCTCAATGCTGATTCCTTCTGTTTTTGCAATTGATCTTACCAGAGGAGAGTAGAATCTTCCGTTTGCTCCTGATTTAGGAACTTCAGCACTTCCGTTAATTGGAGCAGCTACTGTTTCTAAAACTTCTTGTTCTACTTCAACAGCTTCTGCAGCTGGAGCTGCGTCAGATGTCGGAGCTGCTGCAGGAGCATCACCGTCCGTTGATATGATAGCAATCACATCACCTACTTGCACAACATCATTTACTTCATAGAGTTTCTTTACTAAAACTCCTTCTGCTTCAGAAGGTAGCTCATTATCTACTTTGTCAGTAGCAACCTCCACAAGAGGTTCGTCCATTTCAACAGTGTCGCCAACTTCTTTCAACCAGTTTGTGATGGTTGCTTCGGTAACACTTTCTCCCATTTTTGGTAATCTAATCTCTATTTCAGCCATTTGATGTACTTAAAATTTGCAGCACAAATTTAAGTTAAAAATCGGGAATTGAGGACAAAATTTGAGATTAAATCAGTCGAATTTAATGGCTTTTACTGGATCAATTTTTGTAATCAGTAAAGAAGGGATGTACAAGGTTAAGACACAAATGATTATCGTCAACAAATTAATCATCAGTATGTGAGTGATGTCAAAATTCACGGGAACCACATCTAAATAATAGACTTCTGGATTTAAGGTCATTATTCCAGTTGAATGTTGCAATAAAATCAATCCGATTCCGAGAACATTGCCCCAGAATAAACCTCGAGTCAACAAGAAGAAAGAATTGATCATGAATATTCTTCTAATTTTTCGGTTAGTGGCTCCAATCGCTTTGAGAATGCCAATCATGTTTGATTTGTCGAGTATCATCACGAGTAGAGAAGTAATCATGTTGATTAATGATACGACTAGAATGAGTGATATGATGATGAGAATATTAATGTCTAGAAAATTTAACCAGGCAAAAATATCAGGATGCATCTCTGTGATTTTTTTTGTGGTGAGTTGCCCAGGTATGTTGAGGTCAATTATTTCATCCATATTATCGAGCTCATCCCAATCTTCTAATATGATTTCAAATCCGCCTGTATAGAATTTATGAGTTCCTGTTCCTTGAGAGATTTCAATTTTCCCAAAGGGCATTTCTATTTCATTTTCACTTTTGAACTTGATCAGCTTAAGCGTCTCGGTGTTACAACCACAAACTGAGTCAACCTGGATGAGGGCAGATGCCGTGTCGGGGATGGAATTTGGGGTGCTAGAAAGACTCAACATCCCATTTCCAAAGTCTGTAGAAACGACATTGATTTCTTCATTCAATCTACCGTCAAGTAGAAGAAAATTTTGATCTGAGTAGTTGTAATTATTATTCCATTTATAACGGTAATCACCATTTCCACCTTTTGTAATTGCTTCCAAAATGAAATTACCTTTATAGCAACTATCCTTATTAACTGTTAATAGCGTTTGTACTCCCCAATTGTTAAGTTTTTGAAGGTGTTCAATTTGAGTAAAAATGAATTTTTTATCAAACTCTTCAAATCCAGTATCGTAAATTCCGCAAACCGTGAATTTACGTTTCTTGGGTCCATTATCCATTATGAAATAGGCGTCCAATTCATCACCAACATCATACCCCATGAGTTTAGATATACTCGCGCTAATCATCACTTCCTTGTTGGGAGAAGAGAAATCAATTCTTTTTCCCGCTACCAATTTGTTATCAAAAAATGACCAATCAAAATCATCTGAGATTCCCTTAAAAAGTACGCCTTGAATATCTTTATTGACTTGAATGGTGTCTACTTTTTCATTCTGGAAGGTTGTAGTATCAGGCGTAGACTGAAGAATTGCAGGCTTATAGGCAAACATTTGAATGTGCTTAACGCCTTCTTCATCCTGCATAATGTTCGGATAAAAATCTTGCTCAATTGGTACTGGGCTCGACTCCATTGAGCTATTCTCAAACAGGTCAGTGACTTGGATGTGTGACCCAAATCCAATCACTTTTTCCCGAATTCCCTGCTGAAAACCGGTGACTACAGAAACTGAAATAAGCATAATAGCAACGCCTACAATAATGCTGGCCAATGAAATAATCACAATCGGTTTTGAGAGTCTACTTTCGTCTTCAGAACCTTTTATAATTCTTCTTGCTATGAAAAATTCAGTTTTCAATTCATTACTTTTACACAAATGTAAGATTAATTATGATGAGATATTTTGGGTGGCTCTTTCTTGTAATACTATCAGTGGGTTGCGAAGCGCAACAAACTGAATTGACTGATAATTCAGCTGATATTGACATGGTTGATGTTGATTCTATTCAACCTGCAGCTCTTTACCAGAATGATCGCATTCAAGTTGGCGCACAGCAAATGGATATCCTGTTGCCGCTAATTGATGGAAAAAAAGTTGGGGTGGTAGGTAATCAATCTTCCTTGGTTGGGCAAGTTCATTTGGTTGACTCTTTATTAGGATCTGGAGTGCAAGTAATCAAAGTCTTTAGCCCAGAGCATGGTTTTAGAGGGGATGCTGATGCAGGTGAAAAGGTGCAAGATGGAGTAGATGAAAAAACGGGTCTACCAATTATATCACTTTACGGAAAGAATAAGAAACCTAGAAAAGAACAGTTGGAAGGAATTGAAGTATTACTTTTTGATATTCAAGATGTAGGTGCTCGTTTCTATACATATATCAGTACATTGAACTATGTGATGGAAGCTGCGGCTGTAAATCAAATCGACTTAATTGTGTTAGATCGTCCAAATCCAAATGGACATTATGTGGATGGTCCTGTTTTGCAAGATGGATTTACATCATTTGTTGGAATGAATAAAGTTCCAGTGGTACATGGAATGACGATAGGGGAGTACGCCAAAATGGTGAAAGGAGAACAATGGGTAAACCAAGCGAAAGAACTCAATCTTGAGGTAATTAGCTGTAAAAATTATTCGCACAAAGATTTTTATGAGTTGCCGGTTGCACCTTCTCCGAACCTTCCGAACATGAATTCGATTTATTGGTATCCTAGCTTATGCTTTTTTGAGGGGACAGTTGTAAGTGTAGGTAGAGGGACTGACCAACCATTTCAATGTGTGGGGCATCCTTCTTTTGAAGTTGATGTGCTTGAAGATTTACATAAATTCAAACCAGAGCCTAACTTTGGAAGTAAACATCCAAAACTAGAAGGAGAATGGTGTTATGGGTATGATTTGTCAAAAGATACCATAACAGAGGTACGTGAGAACGCTAAATTACAGATTTCATTGTTGTTGGAGTTTTATCATAAAATAGGTTCAGACGACTTTTTTCTGACTAACAACTTCTTCAATCTTTTAGCTGGAAATGATGTCCTGAAACAACAAATAATTGAAGGAAAATCAGAAGATGAAATCAGAGCAAGTTGGAAAGACGACCTAGATGTTTTCAAAGAAATCAGAAGTAAATATTTGCTCTATGAAGATTTCGAGTAATTAGAATCCAGCAGAATCTACCTCTTGTCTAAGAACTTTGTATTTCTCAACAAACTCATTGAGTGTCTTTTTATTTACACTGAAAAGTCTAGATATTTCAGCAGCCCTTCTTCCGAACGAATACATGCAAATAAAGGTAACAGCAGGTACGATTAAGAAGTAAGCTATGGAAACACCGAAAGCTGGCCAATAACCAAGATCTTGTGGAAGGTAATCTGGCAAAATCCAAAAGATAGGAAGGTTAAACAACAACCAAACTAATCCGCCTAAGACCATCTTTACGCCACTCCAAAAAACTCTTCGCTTGAACATTTTCTGAACCAAATTTGAAACCAAAAGGTACGGAATCAAGTTATGAATAACCCCTAAAGCTGCAAATGGTGCTAATAATAGCATAAGTGCGAGTTTAAGAGCAATAGAACCACCAAATCCTCTTTTCTCTACAGTGAAAATTTCTGTCTGCGTGAGCTTATTTTTTTTCAAATCATTGAAATAATTAGCTAAATGTTCTTTTAGGCTCACGAGAGTATGGTTTTCTTCCGAGAACTCTTCATTTAGTTTATCAGCAAAAGTTCTTGAATTTTCGAAGCGTTGTGTCAAAGAATATTGAGAATCATACTCTTTGTGATTCATCCCTTTTCGGTTAATCATCATGATTTGCTCATGAAACTCAGAAAGTTTTTTGTCTTCTAGATAGGTCAAATTAGCCTGTAGAATTTTACCAATACGTTGGGTCAAATCACGAATTGCTTTGTTTGGATTCTCATCATATTCAGCTTTGTAGTCTTTCAAATGAATGATTTCACCACATGACATAATTACATCTGATCTAAATACTCCTGGATTGGTGTAGTTAACACCTATAGGTTGAATCTTTATATCGAGTTCCCAATCTGAAGCTACCATGGTACCAAAACCAATTCTAGCAGCTCCCTTTTTCATTGGTTTCAAGCTTCTGATAAATACATCATCCGTATAACCTTCTCCGAAAACAATCAGTGACTTTTTTCGCTGAAGAACTTTGCGAATGTCTTTAAAAACCTCTTTGTTTTTTTCGTAGGTACCTGCTCCATCTTGTTCGGCTCTATAAATCGGAACCATGTGACAAGCCCATGTGACTGGTTTAAGCCATGCTTTAAAGACATCACTACGTGTCATGAAAAAGACAATTGGCCATTGCAAATTAGCAATAACAAGTGGGTCAATAAATGCGCTGGGGTGATTGCAAACAAAAATGGTTTGAGCTTTAAAAGTTCGCTGCGAATTAATTGCCTTTCTTCTTCTGAAGAAGATACTAAATGCATAAGGCAACGTTATTCTTAAAAAAAGGTAGAGTGGTCTCATAAAGCGCCAGCAAATTTAGAGTTTTTCTGTTAAAAAACGTTAAGCTCATTTTAACTTCAACTCTGTTCAACTATTTTTGACTTTAGGTGAGTACCAACAAATTCAAGATATTAATCGGTTTAATGACGATCGCAGTGATCGGTCTAATTGCATTACAATTCATATGGATCAGTGATGTGCATGCCCAAAATAAAGAACGATTTGAAGAAAAAGTATTGAGCAGTTTAGAGAAAACTGTTAAAGATGTTGAGGATGTAGAAGCACTAAACTTAATGAGTCCGGATGCCTTCAAACAGGGTTTACAAGGGTCATACACCGATTTTGTGAAAGCTGAGTTTGGTGATGTCATGGCAGTTAAAGAAGCTATTTCTGTTCGTGATACCATTATTTTTCAGGCTGGTCAGCCCATGCACTTTCTAGTGGTGCAAGGAACTACAATTGATTCCGCAACAGGTATCACCGCAGAACATAAAGTGATAACGAAAAATTTAGATGAGATCACACCCACTGAAATTGAAAATTCGGTAGTTGGCGTTGATGAAACTAACGGTTTCGCGATTCAATTGAATCAATCTTTTGAGCGTCAAATCATGAATAAGGCAAATCATGTCAATGAAATGATGATGAAACTTTTCACGGGTAATTTCTTTGATGATATCACTTTGCGTATCAATTCAGTTGTACTCGATTCTTTAGTGAGTAGGAACCTCAAAACAAGCAAGGTGGACACTTCTTTTCTTTATAGTATCGTGGATGATCAAAACAATTCAATCATATTGCCGAGTGGCAGTAAACATTATGATTCTACCTTGACTGAATCAAAGTACAGAGTGCAACTATTCCCAAGTGATGTCGTTTCTAACGATCATTACCTTTTAGTGAGTTTGCCAGGTGAGAATTTGCAAGTATGGAAATCTATGTTAGGTACTTTAATAGGTTCACTGCTCCTTGTTTTGATTGTGATTATCGCTTTTTACGTTGCAGTATCCACCATTTATAAGCAGAAAAAATTGTCTGAAATTAAGAATGACTTTATCAATAATATGACTCATGAGCTTAAGACTCCTATTTCCACAATTTCATTGGCGTGTGAGGCTGCAAAAGATCCTGATGTAGGAGCAGACAAAGAAGTGATGAACTCTTTTATCGGTATGATAGATGAAGAGAATAAGCGACTCGGGAAATTAGTAGAGAATGTGCTGCAAACGGCGTTAATTGACAAAGGAAAACTAAAGCTGAACAAAGAGCCATTGGTGGTAAATGAATTGGTCAAGAATGCGATTGATTCGTTTAATCTAAAATACAAAGAAGCGGGAGGAGAAATCTATGTAGCAAAGCTCGATTTGGTAAAATGTGAACTCGATAAAATTCATTTTAGCAATGTCCTATTCAACCTCCTAGACAATGCTCTCAAGTATTGTTCAAAATCACCTCGAGTTAGCGTAAGTCTTGAAAAGTTAAAAGATGGTTTCACAATTATGATTTCAGATAATGGAATTGGAATCGACAAAGAGAATCAAAAGAAAATATTTGACAAATTATACCGTGTACCTACAGGCAATGTGCACAATGTGAAAGGATTTGGATTAGGGCTGAGTTATGTTAAAGCAGTGCTGGATTTGCACGGCGGAGACATTGCTGTGGACAGTCAAGTAGGAGAAGGGTCAACTTTCAAAATAACAATGAATCATGAGTGAAAAAGTAAAAATATTATTGGCAGAGGATGATGCTAATCTGGGAACGCTTCTGGCAAATTACTTAAAGGCAAAGAGTTTTGATGTTACACTATGTGTCAACGGAGAAATTGCCATTTCACGTTTTAAAGACGCGGTCTATGACTTTGTGATTTTGGATGTAATGATGCCGGTGAAAGATGGGTTTACGGTAGCAAAAGAAATCAGAGCTGTAGACAAAGAAATTCCAATTCTTTTTCTAACTGCAAAATCAATGAAGGAAGATAAATTGGCGGGCTTTGAAGTGGGAGCTGATGACTACTTAACCAAGCCATTTGCAATGGAAGAGTTATTGGCCAGAATTAATGCTATATTAAAGAGGTCATACAAAGAAGGAAAGAAAGAAACTGCTTTTGAAGTCGGAGATATTACTTATGATTATCTCACTCAGTTGGTGAAAAGTAATGACTTTGAAAAAAAGTTGACCACCAAAGAAAATGAACTCTTCTACCTGTTAATAAAAAATCAAGGTGAAGTGTTAGATCGCAATGAAGCATTGAAACATGTTTGGGGGGATGATAATTACTTCAATGGCAGAAGTATGGATGTTTACATTACCAAATTGCGAAAATATTTATCAGACTCCAAGAATGTTGAAATCGTTAATGTTCATGGAAAAGGTTTTAGACTTCTCGTGAAATAACTCAACCATAATCAGATTAGAACTGTTAGTTTTGTAGGATGTTGTCAACCGACAAAGAACATATTGCATTTCTGACTCAGTATTTGAAGGAACATTCTATTAATCAGGTGGTGATTTCGCCAGGTTCGAGAAATGCACCTATCGTGACTGCTTTTTGTGCTCATCCGGGTATCGAAACCTTTACAATCCATGATGAAAGGGCTGCAGCTTTTACGGCTCTTGGAATGGCTGAAGCAAGCGGTAAACCTGTCGTACTGACCTGTACTTCAGGATCGGCACTTTTAAATTATAGTCCAGCAATTGTTGAAGCCTATTACCGTCAAATCCCTTTGCTTATTTTGTCAGCAGACAGACCAGCCCATTTGATAGATCAAGGAGATGGTCAAACAATCAGACAAAATGGAGTTTTCAATAATTTCATTTTATTCCAAACTTCATTGCCTGAAGAACAAGATGAGCAATTATTAGATAAAACAGAGAGTGTCCTCAAGAAAGCGTTACGATTTTTGATGGTAGAGCCCAAAGGGCCTGTTCATATAAATGTTCCGCTCTCAGAACCTTTATACGGTAGAGATGCATTACCTCAAATGGAAATCGAATGTCACAATTTTCATCCTGAGGATGACAACTTGAATTTCAGTGAAATTCTTGATGATTGGAATTCAGCTAAGAAGAAGATGATTATTGTTGGGCAATCCGAACATAATCCAGCTTTACTCGAAGAACTTAGACGAATAGGTGAACAGGCAGATACGGCGGTTCTCGTGGAGAACACGTCCAATTTGAATCATTTTCCAAAGTTTGTACACTGCATAGATAGAACCCTTGCAGCAATTACGGATGATGAGCAGGAAGCCTTTTTTCCTGATTTGTTGATTAGCATTGGTGGCGGAATTGTATCAAAAAGAATAAAGGCATTTTTAAGAAAAGCTAAGGTTGAAAAGATATTTCGACTGGGACATTATACCATTTCAGAGAATACTTTTTTGGGGAATCCAAGACATCTGAAATTAAATCCAATTCGATTCCTGTCTCAATTGAACGCCTCAAACTTACTTGCCGAATCCAATTTTGGTTCTTTATGGAAACAAAAAGATTTTCTCGCAGAAAATGAACATGAACGATTTATTGCGTCAGCACCATACTCTGATTTGGTTGTCTTTAAAACCATCTTAGATTCAATTCCAGATGGAGCTCACATTCATATGGGTAATAGCTCGGTGGTACGCTATTGTCAGTTATCCAATCCAATTCCAACTATGAAGTATTATGGAAATAGAGGGGTGTCAGGGATTGATGGTTCAGCTAGCACTGCAGCAGGACACGCTATGGTAAAACCAAATGACTTACATGTGATGATTTCTGGAGATACTTCTTTCTTTTATGATTCCAACGCTTTTTGGAATGAATATTTGAAAGATAACCTGCGAGTTATTGTGATCAACAATGGAGGTGGCGGAATATTTCAGATTATTGATGGTCCTAAATCTTCAGAATTTTCTGAGCAATTTTTCGCCCCATTCGAGGCAAATATTGCGGGTATTGCAAATGCTTACAACTGTGATTATAACTCAGTCAGTTCATTAGAAGAATTAATCAATGCGTTCGAACCGTTTTTTACAATAGATGACACAAAGCGGCCTAAAATTCTTGAGGTGAAAACAAATGAGGTAGAAAATGGCGAAATCTTAATGCGCTATTTCAATCACATAAAATCTGCTTTTTAAAGAGGAACCAACCTTTTTCCGTACCTTACGTTTCATAAGTTACCTTAGAAAACAAATTTAAACTCATGAAAAAATTTACACTATTTGTAGGTTTAATTCTGTCATTTACTACATTTTCTCAAATGACTACGCAGGGGTCTGCTGTTCCATTTGGAACCGGATGTAACTGTTATCAATTAACACCTGCCGGAATTGTAGGTCAAGCAGGAGCCATATGGAGTCCAAATTCAATCGATCTTACCAGTTCATTCGATATGACTTTTCAAGTTTATTTTGGTCCAGGAGATGCCTATGGAGCTGATGGCTTGACTTTTGTGCTCCAAGAAAACTCCTCTGGAGTTGGTAATGGAGGTTGGGAATTAGGTTATGGAGGATCCACCACCATATCATCAAATTCGATTGCAATTGAGTTGGACGTGTTTAAAAACACAACACCTGTACCTTCTGATCCTGCTGATGATCACATTGGAATAAGTTCTAACGGGTCAGTACAGCATAATCTCGCGGGACCAACTCTGTTCCCTGGATCTTTAGATATTGAGAGTTCAACTTATTACGATTTTAGGGTCGTTTGGGATTCTGGGCTACAAGTTCTTGCCGTTTATTGGGAAGGTGGATTATTTCCTTTGATTGCCTACAACGGAGACATTGTGAATTCCATTTTTGGTGGTAACTCAACAGTTTATTGGGGATTTACAGCTAGTACTGGTGGGTTTACAAATGACATAAGAGTATGTACAAATAGTACTGCAGACTTTTTAGTGGATAACGCCACGGTTTGTCCTGGTACACCAATAACATTTACAGATAACTCATCTTCTGATCTGAACATTATTAACGGTTGGTCATGGGATTTTGGAGATGGATCAGCTGTAGATAATTCTCAGAACCCAAATTATACTTATTCAACTCCGGGTAATTATACTGCTGAGTTGACCATGACGGATGGTTTTGGATGTGATTATACTTCTACTACAAGTATTACTATTTTACCAGATATCACCATGGACCTGGATAGCTCAGCTGTGACTTGTTTCGGAGATATGGACGGTACTGGGACGGCTACACCAACAAACGGGACTGGACCATATACTTATTCGTGGAATGATGTTTCAACTCAGAATACGCAAACTGCAACTGGATTAGCGCCTGGAGTTTACACAGTAACAATCACTGATGATTTAGGTTGTACAGGTTCAGATTCTATCGTTGTAGATGAGCCGGCAGAAATCGTCTTAACCATGGGAGCTATTGACAATGTATGTTTTGGTGATTCTGCTGGAACAGGATATGTTGATGTAACGAATGGAGTGCCTGGTTTCACGTATTCATGGAATGATTATTTGACGCAGACGCTAGATTCTGCATACAATCTTCCAATTGGAACGTATACGGTAGTAGTCACTGATGCAGACGGATGTACAAAAACAGATTCTGTTGTTGTTTCTGAAGGTGTAGAACTTGTTTTAAATGGAACTTCAACAGATGATAACGGAACAAATAATGGAACGATTGATTTGACCGTAGTAGGAGGTACTGCTCCTTATACTTATGCTTGGGATAATGGAGAAACAACAGAAGATCTATCAGGTCTACCCTCAGGTATCTATCAGGTGACAGTGACTGATGCAAATGGATGTCAAAACACGATTAATGTAGAAGTGAAGTCTTCAGCGAGTATAGCAGACTTGAATGATATTGATGTGAATATTTATCCAAATCCATCTAATGGACAATTCCAAATAATTACAGCTGAACAGATTGAATTCCAAATTTATGACATGTCTGGAAAAGTGATCTATTCAGATAATTCATCAGGAAATATTACCGTTGATATAAATTATGTTGATTCTGGAATGTACATGATTTTGCTCTCAGTAGACGGAAAAACATATCAAAAGAAGTTGATAATAGAGTAATTAAAAGATTTACAAAGCGCTCTTTTCAATAAAGAGCGCTTTTTTTAACAATGGCTCTGTGAAAGTCTCACAAATAATCTATTAAAAAGCCAACGTTTCATTATTATCTTCGTTCTTTTTGTAAGTGAGGCTACTAACCTTTATCATATTTTTGTTGCCCGTTGCAGTCTTTTCACAAATGACTAGCCAGGGAAGTACCACGGGAAACTGTGATTGCTGGACTTTGACCGATAACACCGCGCAAGCAGGAGCTATCTGGAGCCCTAATACGATCGATTTAAACAATCCTTTTGATTTTAATTTTGAAATTAACCTAGGATGTGATGATGTGTGGGGAGCTGATGGCATGGTATTCGTTTTGCAAGAAAATTCATCAGGGCTAGGTTCATTAGGTAATGGGATTGGCTATGCCTCTTACGGCGGTAATCCAACACCCTTATCAGCTAACTCCATAGGTATCGAGATTGACACATGGAATTCAGGTGGAGCAGTCCCTACTGATATTGCAGATGACCATATCGGAATGAACTCAGGCGGTAGTAATTCGCATGATGTGGTGGCACCTGTTGCTATACCTAACATTGAAGATTGTGGGCCGCATACTTTTCAAATTACGTGGGATCCTGTAGGAATGAACCTTGAAGTCATCTTGGATGGAAACTCAATTTTTGTTTACAATGGAGATATCGCAGCGAACTTTTTTGGAGGTAATACTAATGTCTATTGGGGATGGACAGCAGGGACAGGAGGGGTAGACAACATCCAATCTGTCTGTATGTATCGAAATGCTGCATTTACGCCTGATGTAACATCTGTTTGTGAAAACGGTACGGTGAACTTTACAGATAATTCAACATCTGATCTGAACGATATTACAAATTGGAATTGGGATTTTGGTGATGGAAATACTTCTACCCTTCAAAACCCATCTCACACCTATACAACCGCTGGCAACTACGTTGCTCAATTAACAATTACGGATATTTCTGGATGTACAGATGTAGCGACTGTTAACATTACTGTGACTCCTGGGTTGAATTTGAATATGACAGATGTTGATGTAAGTTGTTTTGGATTAAATGATGGGCAAGGAACCGCTACCCCAACCAACGGAACTGGTCCGTATACTTATTTGTGGGATGATGGAGCTACCCAAACGACCCAAACAGCTTCAGGCCTTGCACCAAATACATATAATGTAACAGTAACTGACAACGTGGGATGCACGGGAACAGGAAATGTAGTTATAACGGAACCTACGGCTTTATCAATCACTTCAGTAAATACAGTTGATGCTACTTGTGGTGTTAACAATGGTGAGATTACAATCAATGAAAATGGAGGAACGCCAGCTTATCAATACTCTATTGATGGCGGAACAACCACTCAAGGAAGTAACAATTTTACCGGTCTAGCACCAAGTACTTATAATATTGAGGTTGAAGATGCAAATGGATGCACCGTAACAACCACTGCCACAGTAAACTCAAATTCAACAATGGTTTTGAATTCTCTTGTAGCAACAGATGAAACATGTGGTCAGTCTGATGGAACAATTACAGCGAACGTGAGTTCAGGTGCCACTCCTTACCAGTATTCAATTGATGGAGGAACGACCTATCAAGCTTCAAATATTTTCACAGGTCTGGCAGCAGGTAACTATACCGTTGAGGTGTTAGATAATAATAACTGTGTGGTTTCAGGAAACGTTACCGTAAATAGTCCTTCTACTTTGGTAATAACTAATGTAGCGACTACAGATCCGTCTTGCTTTGGTTTCTCTGATGGTCAAATTGATGTGACAGGTAATGGTGGTACCGCACCTTATACGTATAGCATTGATAACGGTGCAACATTTCAAGCATCTTCAAATTTTAGCGGTTTACCAAGCGGTAACTATGATGTTATAGTAGAAGATGTTACGGGGTGTCAAACGGCTCCGACAAATTCTGTATTGAATGATCCAGTGGCAGTAAACATTGATAACGCAGTAGCAACAGATGTAAGCTGCAATGGAGATACGGATGGTCAAATTACAATTACGGCTTCAGGTGGAGTGCCTGGATACACCTATTCAATTGATAATGGACTAACCTTCCAAGCTGCCAACAACTTTACTAATCTTGCCCCAAATAACTATGATATTGTGGTCAATGATGCAAATGGATGTCCAGCAAATACAACAGTGGCTGTAGCTGAACCATTGCCTCTACAAATAGATAATATAGCTGTAACAGATGTGACCTGTAATGGTCTTTCTGATGGAGCAATCACAATTAATGCCTCTCAGGGCACCGCGCCTTATACTTATTCAATTGATGGAGGAATGACTTTTCAGGCGGCAAATAACTTCACAAATCTTTCTGCTGGAAATGTGAATGTTGATGTACTAGATGCGAATGGGTGTACAACAGCCTCAAATGCGCTTATATCAGAGTCTCAACCTTTGGCGGCTACACTTGGCAATGACACGACAATTTGTATCGGAGGAACAGCAGATGTTTGCGCTATGATATCGGGTGGAACAGCGCCTTTTAATTATGCATTTAATGGAATTTCAAACGGTACGAATAATTGCCTGGCAACTCAAGTGGCAGGGAATTATCAACTACAGGTGACGGATGCTAATGGATGTACTTCTGCTCCTGTTGCTCAGCAAGTAAGTCTATTTACGCCGATTAACTTATTGGCAGGCACTGACAATACTATTTGTGCGGGTGATTTTACGCAATTGACGGCAGAAGCAACTGGCGGAGATGGAGGTCCATACACCTATACTTGGGTAAATCAAAATGATTTATCAACCTTGAATGGTCCAATTCAAAATGTGAACCCAACGGTAAATACGGTTTACAGTGTAATAGTGCAAGATGGATGTGAAACTCCTCCAGCAAACGCAAACGTGACCATTTCTACCTACCCGGTACCTGCTATTACATTGGCAACTGATACAACTGAAGGATGTGAGCCAGTAACTGTCCAGTTCAATAATACTACTGATCCTGCTTTATTGGTTTCTACAGTTTGGGATTTTGGAAATGGAGAAACGCTAAGTGGAAATGGTACGCTAAGCACACAGCTATATCCTGATCCTGGATGCTATGATGTCTACATGCAAATTACAACCATTAACGGATGCGTCTCCGATACTACTTTTACCGATTTAATCTGTGTGTACGAGCAACCAGTTGCTGACTTTGATTATAGTCCTGAAGACCCAGATATGTATGAGCCTCAAGTGCAGTTTGAGAACTTGAGCACAGGTGCTGATTTTTACGATTGGAGTTTTGGTGACGGAAACGGTAGTGCAGAAACACATCCATTCAATGAGTATCCTGATTTAGGAGCGCAAACCTATCAAGTTCAATTAATCGCTTCAACTGCCTATGGATGTACTGATGAAATTACTAAGTACATCACCATTAATGAAGATGTTCAGTTTTATGTACCGAATGCCATCACTGTAAATTCAGATGGTTTCAATGAGTACTTTCTACCAGTCTTCCACCCAGGCTTTAATCCATTAGACTATCAACTTCGAATTTTTGATCGTTGGGGAACACTAATTATGGAGAGTTATGACTTGACAGTAGGGTGGGATGGAACTTTCCAAGATGTAATCGTGCAAGATGATGTTTATGTTTGGCAGATTTCTTTTAGAGAAAACCAAACAGATAAAGTTCATCAGCATTTTGGTCATATTACAGTTCTTAAATAAAGGCTATTTTTGTTAAAAGCCTTTTATATGAAGACTACGCTATTTTTAACTGCATTACTTTCTTTCTGTATCGGATTTTCTCAAGATTACAATTTTGAGAAGCAATGGTCCTATTTAGGTCCAGACAAAAAACCATTAGAAGATAAAAGACAGAGCGCAACAGGAATAGGTCCGGTTGAGCATATCGCCGTTAATGAACGCGTTCAAGGGCATATGTTGGCGTCTTCAATAAATGGAGGTTTGTTTTATACAACTGATGGAGGAGAGCAGTGGATTAATGCTGGTTCAGACGATTGGGCCTACTCAAGTAGTTCATGGGCTGCTTATTACCCTTTGAAAGAAAATGTTTGGTTTGCCAATTCTGCGTTAAATAATCCGAATGGGTCACCGGGTAGTTTGAGTTATAAGGGAGGGATAATGCGCACAAAAGATGCTGGAATCAGTTGGGAATTGATTGGAGATTATACCTCCTTCACCGGCTCACCTTACATTCAAATTTTCGGAATTTATTTTGATCCAGATGACGCTAAAACAATGTATGTGAATACGGCTGAAGGATTATATTTCACAAGGGACTGCTTAGCGGACAAAGTGAAATGGAACAGAGTTCAAGAATTGAAAGGTTGGGTGTATGATGTCGTATTTATTGGGCAAGATATTTATTGTACGCAAATGCAACATGGAAAATGGTCTCTTTATTCTCTTTCAAAGAAAAACCACGATCAGGTGAAGCGAATGGAAATTTCTGACCTATGGGTAGATGATAAAGAGAGTATCACCATTGAGAAACGTGGAAATAAGTTACTCATCCTATTGAATTTTACACGAAAAGGAGACGAGCTTCACGAGTACAGTCCGGTCAGTGGAAAAACTGAACAGGTTCTGAAAAGCCAACGTGTTGTGTTTGGGAAAGGGATGACTTTTTCCGTGAATCCGCACAATCAAGATGAAATGATGGTTGGTTATGCGACAACGGTTAAAAGATGGGATATCCCAACCAAAAGCGAAAACAGAATTAAAACAGGATTTCATGTAGATATTGAATACATTGCTTATGATCCCTTTGATACTTCAACCGTTTACTTGGCTTCTCATGGAGGAGTTTATAAAAGTGTTGACAATTGTGAAAGTTGGATCTCTTATTCAAAGGGGCTAGGAATTGCAGAATGTGAAGGATTGGCAGTTGCGCAAGAAGACCCCAATCAAATGGCAATTGGCTGCTTTCATGATGGTAGCTCAGTAAGAGCAGATTGGGACGCAAACGGAATCTATGAGTGGAAGAATGTGAACGGAGGAGATGGTCTGGTACCACTGATGCCAGCCAACAAAATGAATATTGTATTTACTTCAAACCAGTATATGGGCGGAGGAATGTTTTACTCTGCAGACACTGGACGTACAAGAATCAACTTGCATAGCATGAACAATACACGAACTTCTGGATGGTTAATGTCCGGTGTTTTGGCTGGTGAGAATCATGAAACGATTTATATGAATTTTGAGGTGCCTGGCGGATCAGGTAAAGGCAACATTGATGTTGGTAGAACCAATCAGCCCACTGAGAGAAGAAGTCTGAAAAGAGTCACCAATTTTAAAGTGTCTCATGAAATTGAAAAGTATAGCATTTATTGTATATATCACACAGAAGCACATCCAAATACGCTCATTGCACACATGATTGAACATACCAAAGACGAAAAAGGTAAAAATAAAAATGTGCACCGATTATGGAGAACGGATGAGCTAGACTTGGCTGATTCATTGCTGATACATTCTTGGTATGAAATTGATATACCAAGAAGTGATTGGATTGCTTCAATCACCATTGATGAAAAAAAGTCAGATCGAATTTACCTAGTATATGCCTCAGGTAAGCAGGGAACACAAAACACGGACGAATATCCGGGCTTAGTTTATCATTTGCGTTACAAGAAGCAACGCCAAAGTCCTAAAAGAGAAATAGATTTGTCGCGTAATTTGAGTTTTGGTTTCACAGGTAGATACAATATTGTTTCAGATGGTAAAGGCGGGTATTTTATAGGGACAAGACAAGGGGTTTTTTATGGGGATAAGAAAACATTAAAAGGACGAAGAGATTGGGTGAGAATAGGATATGGGACTCCTCATTGTAAGGTGCACGGAATCCATTTTCATAAAGAAAAACAAATCTTGACAGTAGCTTATTACGGTAGAGGAGTGTGGCGTTATCAATTTTAAAAATATTTCCTGTTACTTTTCGTCTCAGTATGTATTAATTGATTAGATATCCTTATTATTACAATCAACAAATTCTGACCTATGGAAATTACAACTATCATCAAAGGAATTGTATATATATCACCTGCGGTAGCCGTTTTTGGCGCGGTGTACTACTTTACAAATAAGTGGTTTGAAATCCAAAAAGACAAAATGAAATTAGCGGCTGCTAAACAACAGCAAAAAGCCCGTTTTGGTCAAGGTGAAAATAAAACGGTCAATAAAGATTTGATGGCAATGCAATTAGATGCATATCAACGATTGGTATTGTTTTTAGAAAGAATTGCCCCAAACAATATGATTATGCGCTTGAATAATCCCGGGCTTCCTTCAGGGGCGTTTCAAGCTAAATTATTAGAAACGATTAGACAAGAATTTGAGCACAACTTGGCACAACAAATATTTGTTTCGCCCGAAGCATGGAGAATCACCAAAAACTCAAAAGAAGAAGTTTTAAAAATTATCAATATGGCGGCAACCAAGATGCCCCCAACAGCCATGGCAAATGATTTGAGCAAAGCGATATTTGAAATCATTGCACAATTAGAAGTTCAACCAACTGATAGTGCAATTGCATTCTTGAAAGACGAATTGAACAAGAACGTCATTAAGGCTTAAGTTCCCGGAGGTCTACCTTCTCTCATAAGACGCTGGGTGAGCGACAGAAATAAAGCAACCATTCCAAAGATTCCAACGGTTAAGCCTGCGTGGTATAAATAGTCTAACCGATTAATATCACGCAAGAAAATGGTGTAAGCAAGCATATCAACGGCTGCAATTCCGCAAATCATCCATACTGCCTCCATAAAAGAGATGATTCCTTTTCTACCGGCAACATAAATGAGAAACACATTTAATATGCCGACAATGAAAATACCAAAGATGGCTGTATGCACAAGAACTTCTGTCATGTGCCATCTAATACGATAAAATAGTGGTAAAGGTTAATTAAGCCATTGTATGAAAGACATTCTGTACGTCATCATCTTCTTCTAAACGCTCAATTAACTTGTTCAGGTCTTCTTCTTGTTCTTCAGTTAATTGAACAGTGTTTAGCGGAATTCTTTCTAAGTTGGCTTCTTTGATTTCGTGTCCGAGTTCTTCCAAACCAGATTGAATGTTTCCAAAATCTTCAAACTGTCCGTAAATGATGATTTCATTCTCCTCATCATCTTTGTCAATCTCTTCAGCTCCAAAATCAATCATTTCAAGTTCAAACTCCTCTACATCCAATTCACCAGCGTCTATTTTGAACATGCACTTGCGCTCGAATAAAAATTCAACGCTTCCACTAGTTCCTAGAGATCCGTCACATTTATTGAAAGCCGCTCTCACATTAGCTACCGTTCGAGTTGGGTTATCAGTGAGGGTTTCTACTAAAATCGCAACACCATGTTGACCATATCCTTCGTATACTCGCTCATCCCAATCTTCTTGATTCTTGTCAGTAGCTTTTTTAATAGCGCGCTCAACATTGTCTTTTGGCATGTTGGCTGCCTTCGCATTTTGAATTAATACACGTAGTTTCGAATTAGATTCAGGATCTGGACCACCTTCTTTGGCTGCCTTAGTAATCTCTCTTCCAATTTTTGTAAACGTTTTGGACATCTGTCCCCAACGCTTCATTTTACGTGCTTTTCTAAATTCAAATGCTCTTCCCATAATGTTAATTGTGAAGCTCAAATATAAGGATTCTCTCCTTCATTTGGATAGATGTGTGATGCAAATTAAGCCGCTTGTGCAGCAACAGAAATCATTTCTTGTCTGATGGCTTCAATTTCTTCATTGATATTGTGCAGAGACACCTTTCTAGGTTGTAATTGCGCATAAGAAATTTTAACACCAATACGCTTCCAGAACTTTCCTTTAATATCAATCTTGTTCGTGTTTTTTATTACCACCGGAACCACAAGTGCATCAGGGATTTCTTTTAGAATGGTTTCCAGTCCGCTAATTTTGAAAGGCTGAATCTTCCCATCAGTGTTTCTTTTTCCTTCCGGAAAAATGCAAACAGAGAATTTATTCTTTCTGATGTTTTTCGCAAATACCTTGATCTTGGCGATAGCGCTTTCTGGATTTTTACGGTCAATCGCAACAGAACCTCCAACTCTGAGGTTGTATGAGATGCTCGGAATAAAACGTGCCAGTTCTTTTTTAGCCACAAATTTTGGTCGGTGTTTTCTAAACTTCCAAATTAATGGAGGAATGTCCCACATGCTTTGATGATTGCTCACGAATATAATTGGCTTATTGGTCGGTAATTTTTTGAAGCCGATAAAGCGATAACTGGCCCCTAGAATATTCAGGCAGCGCATTAAGAAAAAGTTCAGTGCTGCTACTACACGATCATGCATCTTGGCTCCAATTAAAAGCCTGCTCAAGACCTGAAGTGGGTGAAAAATCACCAAAGTCAGTCCGAAATACAAATAGAATATTGGTGTGAGTAATATGGACAAAAACTTCTTCATCAACATATTAAAGTTACGTATAAAGACGGAGCAGGCTTCGAGGTATTTGAATAAATCGACTAAACTTTTGAAAATGCCCGACCAGTGGTTTAAAAAGTACCGCTAAATTCGCTCGCGAATCATGTCCTCAACTGCCTTTATCCAAATAGGAGAGTCGTTTAAACTTTCAACAAGCTGTACTTTTTCACCTCCGTGCTCTTCGAATATTTCTTGATATTCATCTCCAATTTCAATCGAAGTTTCGAGACAATCAGCTACAAATGCAGGTGAGAACATAAGCAGTTTTTTAGCTCCGTTTTTCGCAAATTCTTCTACTACTTGGTCAGAATATGGTGATAACCATGGAGTCCTACCTAGTCTTGATTGAAAAGCAACTGTATAGTCTGATTCTTTCAAGTTCAATTCTTTAGCAATGAGGCGAGATGTTTCATAACACTCATTGCGATAACACAAATTATACTCAGGCTTGAATTGTTTGTGACAATCACAATCTGCACATTCTAGTTCAGGGTGTGCTTTGGTTAATTGTCTCTCAGGCAATCCGTGATATGAAAAAATAACATGGTCATAAGCCTTTATATCGTGCTGATTGGCTTTATCGACAAAAGCTTCAATGTAACCAGGGTGATCAAAAAAGTTCGAAATGATCTTAATTTCAGGAATCACCCACCATTTGCGGATGAGCTTCATGGTTTTTTCTACAGCAGAACCAGTGGATGCACTTGCGTAGTGTGGAAACAAAGGTAAGACGATAATTTGGTCATATGCCGCCTTCTCCATTCGAGCCAACACTGAATCCAACGAAGGATTTTGATAGCGCATGGCCAATTCAACCGTGACATTATCGTCCTTAAATTGCTCTTGTATGCGGTCTTTCAATATTTTTCCGAATGTCAATAAAGGAGATTCTCCTCCCCATAAATCCCAAAGCTCTTTGTAAATCTTTGCCGATTTTGGTGCCCTAAATGGGACAATGACTCCGTTCACAAGCATAGTTCTTCCAACTGCATTGATGTCTATGACTCGTGGATCATTCAAAAATTCTGTTAAGTACCTTCTTACGTCCTTGGTTTTTGGACTGTCAGGTGTTCCAAGATTAACTAATAGTACGCCAGTTTTCTTCACTCAAAATGAATTAGATATGTAAAGCTCTGTCGCCTGTTGCTGCTAAAGCTGCTTCTTTGGTTGCTTCAGTGTAAGTTGGGTGCGGGTGACAGATTCTTGCCATGTCTTCGGCTGTTGCTCTGTATTCCATTGCTGTTACAGCCTCCATAATCATGTCTGCAGCTCTTGCCGAAACCATGTGTACTCCAAGTACTTCGTCTGTTTCTGCATCAGCTAAAATTTTCACCACACCCATGATGTCCATTGAAGCTCTAGCTCTTCCTAAAGCTTTCACCGGAAACGAACCAACTTTATAGTTCGCACCTGCCGCCTTTAACTCTTCTTCTGTTTTTCCAACAGCAGCAACTTCAGGCCACGTGTATACAACACCCGGAATCAAGTTATAGTTCAAATGTGGTTTTTCGCCGGCTAATAGCTCTGCTACGAATACTCCTTCTTCCTCAGCTTTGTGAGCTAACATGGCTCCACGAACCACATCTCCAATCGCGTAAATTCCCGGAACATTAGTTTGCAAATGGTCATCTACTTCAATCATACCGCGCTCGCCCATTTTTACGCCAGCGTTTTCTAATCCTAAACCATCTGTAAAAGGCTTTCTTCCTACTGCAACTAAACAGTAATCTCCTTCAAATTTAACCTCTTCTCCTTTTTTATTTAAAGCTGTTACGATTACACCTTTTCCTGTATTTTCTACGTTCTGTACTCGGTGATTTAGATTGAATTTGAATCCTTCTTTTTTCAATACTTTGGTGAGCTCTTTAGACATGGTTTTATCCATAGTTGGGATGATTGAATCTGCGAATTCAACCACGTTAACTTTAGCACCAAGTCTTGCGTGAACTGATCCTAATTCTAATCCAATTACACCACCACCAATAACAATTAGTTCTTTTGCTACTTCTTCGAGATTTAGCATCTCAGTAGAAGTGATGATTCTATCTTTATCAGGCTCCATTCCAGGAAAATAATTTGGTTTAGAACCTGTAGCGATAATCGTATTTTTAGTTGTAATGGTTTTTTCTCCCTCTTCACCAGTGACCTTGATGGTGTTCTTGTCAACAAAAGACCCCAATCCGTGGTGGACATCTATTTTGTTTTTATCCATCAAGAATTTTACTCCATCACAAGTTTGAGAAACAACACTGTTTTTACGAGCAATCATTTGTTTCATATTCACTTTAACATCACTGATGTCAATACCGTGCTTTTCGAAATCATGAGCTGCAGTATGGTAGTGCTCTGATGAATCTAATAATGCTTTAGATGGAATACATCCAACGTTCAAGCAAGTTCCACCTAATGTGCTATACTTCTCAATTATTGCTGTTTTGAAACCTAATTGTGCACATCTTATAGCTGCAACGTACCCACCAGGTCCTGATCCAATTACTACAACATCATAATCCATAATTCTCAAAAATTTTTATTCAACTAATCTAACTATTTTTTTATCGTCAACGATCTCATGATTTGATATGCTATCGTTTTCCACTGCTTGTGTTTCTTTTTGGGTGCTCTAAACTGACAAGATAACAACTGCCCTTTTAAAGAGGTGAAAAAAACCAATTCAAAGAATTTTTCAGGTTTTTTATTCAAGTATTCAATGAAACCAACTTTATGACCACCGATAATTTCGATTCCTTCATTTTTCCATTTTGCCTTTGGTCTGATCTTGTGAAGAATTTTTTCAATTCTAGCAGTAATCACTGGTAAACCAGATTCTTTTGAAGATAGACTTTCAGCATCAAATCCTATACGAACTGTTTTTTCCGTATTTGAATAGGCCAAGTCAGGTCTGAATTCTGCATGGTAAACTTTGGCCACTCTTCCTGCATCCATTAATTCAAATTGAGCAGGAACTTCGATACTCACCTGTTTGTTGAAGAGTTCAATTCTTCCCATTTGAACAGGATCATTCTTTTTTGAGAAAGCCGAAATTGCTGTGATTGATATAAGTATAAGTAGGTATTTCATTATCCCAACTCAGCTAATTTTTCTTCTAGAATTTTAATCTTGTTTATTGCGTCAGCTTCTTTTTTACGCTCTCCTTCAACTACAGCTTCAGGAGCATTGTTAACAAAGCGTTCATTGCTCAATTTCTTTTGAACAATTGCCAATGATCCTTTTGCGTATTCTAATTCACCATTAATTTTTTCTTTCTCTGCCTCTATGTCTACTTCTTCTCCAAATGGGATGAAGAACTCATTGTTTTTTACAATAAATGAGAAGGAGTTTGAAACCTTGTCATCTGTGTATTGTAATTGATCAACATTCCCCATTTTGGCAATAACCGTTTCAAAAGTTTTGTCAAACTCAGCATTGAGCTTTATCGAGAAATCAATCTTTACTTTATTAGCTATGTTATTCTGTTTACGAATGTTTCTAATGTTTGTGATAATTTCAGAACTTGCATCAAACCCATTCAATAATTCTTGATTGATTGATCCTGCCTCAGGCCAATTTGATATGATGATATCTTCGCCTTCATTTCTGTCTTTCAACCAGTGCCAAATTTCCTCGGTTACAAAAGGCATGAATGGGTGCATCAATTGCAGTATTTTACCAAAGAATTCTTTGGTCTTGTCCAAAGTTGCTGAATCAATCGGTTGCATATAACCTGGCTTGATCATTTCTAGATACCATGAACAGAAATCATCCCAAACTAATTTGTAGGTAGTCATCAAAGCATCTGAAATTCTAAACTTGTCAAAGTTTGAGTTGATTTCTTCAATAGCCAGATTCAGTTTTGATTCAAACCAATCAATGGCCACTTTATTTTCAGATGGTTGAGGAATGTCTTTTTCTTCCCACATATTAACCAACCTAAAGGCGTTCCAAACTTTGTTTGAGAAATTTCGACCTTGCTCACATTGTGAAGAGTCAAATGGCAAATCATTTCCGGCAGGAGATGAAATTAATATCCCCACTCTTACGCCATCTGCTCCATATTCTTGAATGAGCTCGATAGGGTCTGGAGAGTTTCCAAGTGATTTAGACATTTTTCGGCCTAATTTATCACGTACGATTCCTGTATAATACACGTTCTTGAAAGGAACTTCACCCATGTATTCAATTCCTGCAATGATCATTCTGGCCACCCAGAAAAACATAATTTCAGGAGCTGTTACTAAATCATTGGTTGGATAATAATATTTGATGTCTTCGTTTCCTGGATTTTTTAATCCTTTAAAAACTGAAATTGGCCATAACCAAGAAGAAAACCAGGTGTCTAAAACATCTTCATCTTGTTTTAGATCAGCAACTGCAATTGTTTTTCCAGATTTCTCTGAGGCCTTTGCTGCAGCTTCATCTGCTGTTTTCGCAACAACAAAGTCATTCTCTCCTTTGCCATAATACCAAGCCGGAATTTGATGTCCCCACCACAATTGACGAGAGATACACCAGTCTTTGATGTTTTCCATCCAGTGACGATATGTATTTTTCATATTGTCAGGGTGGAATTTAATTTCTCCGTTCATTACGGCATCCAAGGCAGGTTTTGAAAATTCCTTCATGCTCACAAACCACTGCAATGATAATTTAGGTTCGATAACAGCATTGGTACGCTCAGAATAACCAACTTTATTGATATGATCTTCTACCTTTACTAGATAACCTAATTCATCCAGTTCTTTTGCGATTGATTTCCTAACATCAAAACGATCTTGACCTTCGTAATGTAAACCGTGCTGGTTCAATGTACCGTCATCATTAAGAATATCCAGGGTTTCTAATTGGTGTTTGTTTCCAAGATTATAGTCGTTCTCGTCATGGGCCGGAGTTACCTTTAAACAACCAGTTCCAAACTCCATTTCTACATACTCGTCCTGAATGATCGGTATGGACCTATTCGCAATTGGAACAATTGCTTTTTTACCTTTTAAATTGGCATACCTTGCGTCATTAGGGTTAACACAGATTGCTGTATCTCCTAAAATTGTCTCTGGTCTTGTAGTTGCAATGGTAAGCCATTCATCTTCAGTACCATCAATTTTATAGCGAACGTGATAGAGTTTCGAATTTACTTCTTTATGTAAAACTTCTTCATCTGAGAGTGCCGTTTGTGCGGCAGGATCCCAGTTGATCATTCTTACTCCACGGTATATTTTTCCTTTTTCGTAAAGGTCTATAAAGGTGTTAATAACACTTTCTGAATAATCAGGATTCATGGTGAAATCAGTGCGATTCCAATCACATGAAGCTCCTAATTTTTTGAGTTGCTCGAGAATAACACCTCCATATTTATCTTTCCAATCCATGGCATGAGATAAAAATTCATCTCTGCTTAGGTCAGACTTTTTGATGCCTTCATCTCTAAGTTTTTGGACAACTTTTGCTTCGGTAGCAATACTCGCATGGTCAGTTCCGGGCACCCAGCATGCATTCTTTCCTTGCATACGAGCCCTTCTTACTAGAACGTCTTGAATGGTGTTGTTTAACATGTGTCCCATGTGTAACACTCCGGTGACATTTGGTGGCGGAATTACGACAGTATAAGGTTCGCGCTCATCAGGAGATGAGTGAAAATAACCTTGTGTCATCCAGTATTGATACCACTTGTCCTCCGATTTTGAGGGGTCATATTGTTTAGGGATTTCCATGCTAAAATTTACATTTGAATATTAGGATGGCAAAGTTAAGTAATTCCCTCTTTCTGATGGGCCAAAAGTCAATCCAATTAAAGTTTTTTCTTTAATTCAATTGCTTGGTTCGCATAAAACAATCCTTCAATAATTATCTTATCTAGAATTGCACGTGCTTCTTTTTTCTGATTTAGTTTGATTAAAGTTTTTGCTTCATACCACTTTAATTCCTGTCTAAATCCAACAAATCCGTGTTCTTTTTCAATCTCTTGGGCTCTTCTGAAAAAGTCTAAAGCTTTGGAGTATTGCGAGGTGTTGAAATAACAATGCGCTCCGTAAAACAACGCGTTCAAATCTTTCGGATACTGTTCAAGAATGGTGGTGTATCGGTTCAGAGCTTTTTTGTAGCGTTTATTGGAGAAGTATTCCATAGATTTCTCAAGATATTCCATGTAAGGTATTTCAACTTCACGCTCAACTAAATCCTGATTGCTCTGAGCTGCAGAATCTTCAAAGGCCGCAGAGACTCCTGTGAACTCAAATCGAGTGTAACTAAGACTAGATTTACTTCTCTTAATTTCACGGTAATCTATCACGTAGAGTTCAGAAAGGTAGGTCATTGGCGCATATACCGTGATTTTTTGTTGGTTTATCTCTGGCTCAACTTTGCTGTGATCTATGTGTTCAAAGTTTTCATCTATTTCAATGATTTCTTGGTAAGAATAGCTACTTGAATCTGCATCTGGATCTTCTGTTTTAATGATTTCTTTCTGCTCAGACTTCATTTGAATAGCTTCATTCAATTCTTCGTTATTCTGAACGATTAAGGTATCAATGTCAGGTCGTAAAAGCTCAACTTCCACAACATTTTTTGGCTCCATTTCGTTTTGTGCCGAATGAGAATCTGTTGATTCTTGATTAGGACTATAAAAGAAATAAGCCATAAGATAGGCTAGAACTGCTACTCCTAATACAGCGAGTGTTCTAGAGCCAAAAAAAGAACGATTGGCCTTTTTCTGGTTGTTGATTTGATGCTTCAATCCCTTTAAAGCTTCTGGATTGGCTTCATATCCATCAATTGCATCTTGCAAGAAAGGATCGTCTAATGCACGCTTTTCAAATGCATTTTTTTCTATCTCAGATAACTTTCCACTTAGATAGTTCTCTAAAAGCTCAAAATCGATATGTTCTCTATTGTTTGACACTTTGTTCTAAAATCATTTTTAAATTTCGCTTCCCATTCTGGATATAACTTTTCACTTTCTTTAATTCATATTTAGTCGATTCGCTAACTTGGTCGTATGACATGTTTTTCAAATAGAATAATCGAATACATTCTTTTTGTTCGTCTTTCAATTGTTCAATCGCGGCTTCTAGTGCTTCGAGTTGAGTCTCCTTTTCTTCTGCTTGCTCTAAGCTAGATTGTGATTGGTCAGGGTGAATTTGCAGACTACTCTCTATCTCGGCCGTATCCAACTTCTTTTTTCTGAGCTCCATAAGGCACTCATTACGGCTAACGCTAAACAGCCAATTTTTGAGGTTGCCAATTTGAGACCGTTCAATTTTTTCTGGCAGTTTCTCAAATAACGACATCATGATGTCTTCTGCTAGCATCTGATTTTTCATGTATTTCAAACAAAGCCCCAAAACAAGAGGAGAATAGCGTATAAATAATTCACCTTCTGCTTTTCGATTTCCTTCTTTGATTTCAAGAAGTAAATCTTGATCAGAAAGTCTGCTGATTTGTCTGCTATTGAAAAGTCCGAACAACATTAATATTTACGCATAAATTCAAGTTTAAATGGTTAACTATTGAATAGATGCAACCATTTTTAAAATTCCATAAATTATTTCCACATAATTCTGAGAATCAAATCATGCTCTAAACGAAATCGATCTTTTATATAGCCTCCGCCTAAATTCGCTATCTCTGCTTTGGTCTTGAAATACTCCGCCCTTTGGACATAAGGTTGATACATTAGTTGAAGAACAATCTTTTCATTCAGATCATACTCGGCCCCAAGATTAATTCCAAAACCAAAACCTGATCCGGCTATTCGAACAGAAGACTGTTGAGCAGCATTTTGAAACTTACTATGCAAAGGCATAATGTACTCCTCAAAAACAGCTATATGCTCCTCAATTCTCCAGGCATGGAAAACTTCGCTCAGACCTCCTATTATATTAACCGTTTCTCCCTCTACAACATAGTCCATATTAAATCTACCATTAAATCTGCTTTCCTCACCATACAAATTTCCAACACGATACTGTTCCTGTGAAGTTGTATTTGAAGGGTCTAAAACTTCAATGGTAAAAAAGTCACGAATTTTTAGTCTTGAGAAATTTGCGTCCAAACTGAATTGTAATGATGGGCCTAATTTATAGCCAAGACAAACTCCTGTTATTATTCCAGGTGTATATCTAATGTTTGTGGGGTAAGTATCATAGGGTAACTGAAAATTCTTTTCTCCTAGTATGGTGTAAATTCGGTCATAGTTGTTTTGTTGGTAAATGACATTTTCCAGATTTCCCGTTAAGCCTGTGTTGGGATAATAACCTTGATATCTTAAGGCATAATTTTTATTTGCGAATTTTGCACCTACATTTATACCGAAGAAAAATTTTTGATCTTCTTGAGCATTGGTTGATAAGCCGCTCATTAAGATAACTAACGATAAAAGAATAATTCTCATGCCATCAAAAGTACAAAATATAGCATTACTAACGAGTGGGGGAGATGCGCCCGGGATGAATGCATGCATTAGAGCTGTTTTAAGAACTTGCCTCTACCATAATATTGGTGTTTTTGGCATACTTGACGGATACAATGGCTTGATTAAAGATCAAATTCAAGAAATGAAATATAAGGATGTTTCAAATATCCTGCAGTCTGGCGGAACTATATTAGGTACTGCTCGGTGCAAAGAATTTCATGAGGAGAAAATGAGGAAATTAGCGTTTGATAATTTAAATAAGAATAATATTGATGGTCTTATTACTATAGGTGGAGATGGCACATTCAAAGGTGCTTCAATTTTTTCCAAAGAGTTTGACCTTCCTATTATAGGAATTCCAGGTACAATTGATAATGATATAAATGGTACTGAGTATACACTCGGATTCGATACCGCTCTCAATACGATAATAAGTGCGGTAGATAATATAAGAGATACTGCTGCATCTCATCATAGAATATTTCTCGTTGAAGTAATGGGTAACAACTCAGGGCAATTGGCGCTGCATGCTGCGGTAGCAAGTGGGGCCCGAGAAGTGTTTATGCCTGAAAAGAATGAAGACCTAGCCGAGATTAGAGAGAAAGTGAAACAAGCAATCGCAGTCAATAGGTCCTCAATGATCATAGTTTCAGAAGGAGAAGTTGGAGGAGCAAATAAGGTTAAACAGTATTTGGATGAGTATGGATTAGCTGATAAAATTAGAGTTTCTGTGCTCGGACACATACAAAGAGGGGGAAGGCCTTCTTTCAGAGATCGACTTAATGCAGCACTATTTGGTGAGGCAGCTGTCGTGGCACTGATGCAAGGTAAATCAAATTTAATGGTCGGATTAATGGATGGTAAATTGAAGTTTAATGATATTTCTATGGCAGAAGAAAAAGGGACAATTGAAAATATGGATTACCTGAAACTTATCAGAAAACTATCCGTTTACTAACACTCGTTCTTTTTTATTTAATTTTTTTTAATCCAGTGAATGCTGGTTCTCAGAGGTTTCAACATTAATCCAAAAATAATTTCAAAAAAAGTTGGATAAAGTTTGGAATAAACGAAAAAGGCTACCTATCTTTGCCGCCGCAAACGGACAAAGCGTTGTTGGTTTTGCAGAGAGGGTAGAGAGGAGAAGATAAGAGATTGAAATGTTGAGATAGAAAAAAAAACTTTTTTAAAATTTTTTGAAAAAAGTATTTGGGAAATAAAAAAGTTATCTATCTTTGCGCTCCCGTTTAGCGAAACGGATATTAAAAAAGAGATTGGATTTAAGTGATTGGATT
>Ga0189274_100097_pt1 | contig 96916 bp, 75 predicted proteins | sample N5B1minimetaG_FD_130323 | JGI IMG/M metagenome (GOLD analysis project Ga0189274, IMG submission 130323) | Marine microbial communities from the Costa Rica Dome - N5 B1 mini metaG | ecosystem: Environmental > Aquatic > Marine > Oceanic > Photic zone | place: Costa Rica: the Eastern Pacific...
CTCCACCTCCCGCAGTTTCGCAATAATCTCTTCAGGCTTGGCTCTCTTGCCCATGTCTCAGCTCCATATCTGAAGCCGGAACTAACTCAAATAACGGACCACTTTTCGGGAGGCAGACCAGATTTTCGCGACCTAAACTATCAATGGGGTGACAGTTTGGTGCGCGTTTTCGATTCGCTGCGCAAGCATTACCATTATGAGTGGCATGATCTCGACATGAACGTGCCAATCAAGCTGCTGGCTTCACAGAAGTCTTGTGGGTTGTTTTCGTTGATAAACAATCCGAGTCTTTTTTTCGAAACGACAGATGCCGCCATTGAATCCTGCCAAGCTCACTTGGAGAGATGGATGACAGATTAGGTCATCAGACTTGCGCGGTGTGTCAACACAGCTTCTCGGTTACACTCAGTAATCCCCGACTTCGACAATCGCAGAGTTTCTCAGCGTCTTAAATTCGCTCCAAGTAGGACACTGGTGGAGATCACATCGATGACCGAAAATGGCGAATTTCAGTCGTTCTAATCGGAGTCCCCCCTAGTTCGAACCGCCTCGCAAATATTCTCCCCAGTCCGCCATCATTGGCCTTCGCTTTTCGACCTGCGACATGCGTTTGTAAGCGAGTTCAGTGTCGGAGCCCTGCTTGTGCGCGATCGCAATTTCGGCAAGTTCACCGGGATAGTCTGTAAGCTCTGCGACCCAGTCTCTAAAAGTAGATCGCAGACCATGGGGTACAGCCCTTTTTCCCGTCTGCTGATCCAGGAAACCTGAGCGACCAAGATTCACTTCATCGTTATGGATCTCCCGCATGATCTTTGAGATAGTGCTGTCACTCATGGGCCCGCCGTTCACGCCAGGAAAAACATAATCGCTGAAGCGGATATCTTCGGCATCACGCAGCAGCTTCATCATTGGGGCCGTGAGCGGGACGGTATGATGTCGTGTCTTCAGCTTGGTCCCCTCGCGGTTTGGTGGAATTGTCCAGACCTCAGAATCGAAGTCGATTTCTTTCCACGTCAGAAACCTCACATCCCCTGACCGCACCGCCGTGAGGCAAAGAAATTCCAACGCGCGCGCAGATATGGGCTCTTTCTGTCGGAGCAGCGAGAACCAAGTCGGGGCTTGAACAAAAGGAACCGCTGGCCTGTGTTGCGTGACCTTATCGCGACCAAGCGGATTCAAAATGGGCTTGAGATCAGCCCATTTTGCGGGGCTATCATCCGTCCGGTACCCCTTTGCCTTCAGCCAAACAAATATTTTATCGAGCCTGATGCGAAGCTTCTTCGCCATTTCGCGCTTTTCAATCCAAAGAGGCTTCATCACCTCGGCGACTTGTAAGGAGGTGATTGTGTTGACGTCTCGTTTTCCAAGCCAAGGTATAATGTGGGTGTTCAGCGAGCTGCGCCAGGCTTTTCGTTCCTTCTCTTTGACATCTTGGAGCTCCAACTCAGAAAACAGGTCGACGGCATCCGCAAAATTGATCCTACGTTCTTCGACAGCCTTCTTACTAGCGATCGGATCGATCCCCTCAGCGATAAGCTTTTTCCAGGCTTTTGCTTTTTCACGCGCCTCTGCGAGCGTGACGAATCTTGCTGAGCCCAGTCCAAAATGACGTCGACGTCCGTTCAGCATCGCGCGAAACAGCCAAGACCGGGAGCCAGTTTCATAAATCACGAGGTATAAACCGTCGACAACGCCGACTGGGTGCATGGTCTTTCTGCCCACCCCATTGTGTTGTAAAGATTGGACAGACTTGGCTGAAAGTGGGGTAACGATCTTCGGCATCTGAGTTCGACTCCGCAATGTGGAGCCAGTCTCGCCCCACCAACCTACCCACCAAAAGGAATTTGATTAAGGGGGTATATGATGGAACACGAGAGCACAAGAAAATTCTTTGAACACTCTGATTAAATTGCAATTTTCGTCGAAATGGAACGGCGTGAAATACGGTGAAATCGGCCAAAATTTCCTACTCGCGGAGCCACCTTCCCCTACAAGTCAGATTTAAGTCTTGTGCGTTGCTATTGCTTGGTTTTAGCCAACAAGCCGCTCCCAAAGCCGGATCATGAGATAGCAACTTCCGGCGAGGCCCAGCCCGGCCAGGATCAGCACGAATCCATCCCGCGCGGTAAGGGCCAATCCAAACAGCAAGACCGTTACGCCCGGCAACACCGGACCAAACGGAATGAGGCCCAGCGGAAACGACACCAGCGCCGCTGCGATACAGATCAATGCGACGAGTTGAACGAAAGGCGGCTCTGTCAGGAAAGCGAGTCGCGGTTTCAGGAATCGGTCCACCTGGCAGACATAGGGGTAAGCCTGCTCAACGCCCTGAAGCAGCGCCGACCGGGGAAACTCGAACTCCAGTATTCTGCGCGGCACCCACGGAAACTTCTTCCCGAATACAATCTGCGCGGCAATCAACAAGATAATCAGCGCCACAAGCCAGTTTGCGCCCGGGATGATGGTTAAGGGACTGATCGACACGAAGCCAAGCAGGAGCAACAAGGGACCATAGGATCGACGCCCCACGGCATCCAGCATCGCCCCGACGGACACCTTTTCACCAGAGGTTCGTTCCTGCAGGCTTTCCAGCAGGGAGCCGAGATTGTTGACGCGCGTCATCAGCACTCCACGACGTTAACGGCCAGACCACCCTGACTGGTTTCCTTGTATTTAGAAGACATGTCGAGCCCGGTCTGCCGCATCGTCTCGATGACCTGATCAAGAGACACATGAGTATGCCCCGTCGAGTGCAGCGCCAGACGAGCCGCGTTCACCGCCTTCACCGCACCTATCGCGTTGCGTTCGATACAGGGTATCTGCACAAGCCCGCCTACCGGATCGCAAGTCAGGCCGAGATTGTGCTCCATCCCGATCTCCGCCGCATTCGCCACCTGTTGCTGGTTCGCGCCCCACACCGCGGCAAGTCCTCCCGCCGCCATTGAGCAGGCAACGCCGACTTCGCCCTGGCATCCCATTTCCGCACCGGAGATCGACGCGCGTTGCTTGTACAGGATTCCGATAGCGCCTGCCGTCAGCAGAAAGCGACGCGTTCGTTCAACCGAATCGTCAGTGTCTGAGCAGTAATGCTGGATCACGGCCGGGATGATTCCCGCCGCACCATTTGTCGGTGCTGTCACCACCTGCCCGCCCGCGGCATTTTCTTCGTTTACCGCCATCGCGTAGACATTCAACCAGTCGAAGAGCTGCTCCCGCTCATTGGATCCGCGATCATCATTGAGCTTTTTCCAAAGCGCCGCAGCGCGGCGCTTCACCTTCAGCTTTCCGGGCAGAAGTCCGTCCTTGGCAAGCCCGCGCTCAATGCAGCCGCGCATGACGCCGGCAATCCGATCGAGGGCAGCGATCGTCTCAGCTCTGGGTCGCAGCACATCCTCATTGGCAAGGACAAGCTGCTCAATTGCAAGATCTCCCTGTTCGCACATCTCAATCAGCTCAGCTGCAGAAGTGAAGGCGTAAGGGACGCTGATTTGCGTGGGAACAAGATCGTCTTCTACCGGCCGCTCCAATTGTCGCTGCGAGGCAATGAATCCGCCGCCGGTCGAAAACCAGGTCTCGTCGAGCAACACGCCGCCCTGTTCATCATGGGCCGTCAGGCGCATCCCGTTCGGATGAAGGGCCGGGATAACGTCATAGGCCATGATGATGTCAGTCGCCGGGTCGAAGCGGATGGGCATGCGCCCTGCCAATTTCAAACTCAGAGTTTCGCCAATGCGGGCAACGGCCAGTTCTGCCTCATCCGGATCGAGTGTTTCCGGTGCGAAGCCTGCCAGTCCAAGCATGACCGCCTTTGGACTCGCATGCCCTTCACCTGTCAGGGCGAGCGATCCCTGTAACTCGACCTGAACACGACCCACGCGGTCAAAGGCACCGGATTGCTCGAGCGCATAAACAAAGCGCGCGGCAATGCGAATTGGCCCAACAGTGTGCGAACTCGAAGGGCCGATCCCCACGCGAAAAAGGTCGAGAACTGAAAGCATGAAATCCCGCTTTGGTTTCAGATGAAATCAATGAGTGCACGTTCCGGCGCCACCGCACAAGCGATGCGCAGTCAGCCAACCGTTACATCATGGCCGTACAGCCAATCGTTTCGCCCGTGAACAAAGGACTCCATCATCCGACCCGCCACCCACATAGGGCCATAGGTCGAGAGCTTGGTCACCGGATTGCTTTTGTGGAACAGTTTGGCATTCGCGCGGGCCCCCGCTTGTACCTTGCTCGTCCTTGGCTTTCGCAAGGTTTCATAGGTCTTGAAGGCGGATGGCAAATCGGCCTGCGAAGTCACACTCCGCGCAAGCACATAGGCGTCCTCGATTGCCATGACGGCCCCTTGCGCAAGGAACGGCAACATCGGATGGCACGCATCCCCCAGCAACACGGCACGCCCGTCCGACCAGCGTTTCAGCTCGTCCCGATCAAACAGAGCCCAGCGGTGAAGCACTGGCGCATTCTGGATAATGTCGTTCACGACAGGGTTCCAACCGCTGAAATCGGCCAGCGCATCTTCCCGACTACCCTCAGTTGTCCAGGATTCGAGATGCTTTGCCTTGCGCTCCACTACGCCGACAAAGTTTGCGAGGCTACCGCCCCTCAGAAGATAGGTCACCGCATGACGTCTGGATCCCGTCCAGACTGCAGCCGTCGGGGGTGGAACATGCGTCAGGTCAGATACCGGCGTTACGGCTCGCCAAGCTGTCATGCCTGTATAGCGTGGCGCATCCGGACCGAGCATCTTTGCCCGGATCGCGGAGTGGATGCCATCTGCCCCAACCAATAAATCTCCCGAAACGCGTTCGCCTGAGTCGAGGACAGCATGAACACCCGCATCATCCTGCTCGTATGAAGTGACTTTCGCGCCCAGTCGCAGCGCATTCGGTTGCCGCGTTGCCAAGGTATCGGAAAGCGCCTGAATCAGGTCGGCGCGGTGAACATGCAGATAGTCCGCGCCCCAGCGATTGATCGCAGCCTTGCGAAGTGGAATGTCGAACAATCGCGTGCCACTGCGCCCCATCCGCATTTCAAGCGCCTTTGGCCTGAACGCATGGCGAGCAATCTGAGCCGAAACGCCGAGCTTGCTCAGCACATGCATGCCATTCGGGCTCAGCTGAATGCCTGCCCCGATTTCACTCAGGACACCTGATTGTTCAATCACACTGCATTCATGACCGAAATGATCGAACGCCAGCGCAGCCGTAAGGCCCCCGATGCCACCGCCCACTATCAGGACGCGCATTCGGACACCTCACTCATCAGTGTGTTGCAATCATTTCGCGCGCGACGGGTCGAGCTTGCCGCCGATCAGGATGAAGCGACGGTCGCAGTATTTGCACTCAACGAAATCCTCGTCACCCATCTCGTACCAGACGCGTGGATGCCCGAGGGCACCTCCACCACCATTGCACGATACGCGGTGGGTGTTCACCATGACGATTTCTGGCGGGTCAAGCACATCGCGGTTCGTGGACATGATCTCTAATTCCATCTGCAATTTCGCTGGCATGGTTGTTACCGAAGCCACATGGTCCTACCTAGATCGCACCGCCAATCGGCGCAAGATCGAATGGACAGAGTGAAAAGGTCCCCTGCATGTCGTCCAGCAAACCTGCCCCAGACTTCGCGATTGAAGTCAAAGACCTCCAGAAAATCTACCGCGCTTCGGGCAAGATGCCCGAAAAGCACGCATTGAAGGGGCTGAACCTGCAAGTACCGCGGGGATCGATCTTCGGTCTGCTGGGTCCGAATGGCGCTGGAAAATCGACCTTTATCAATATTCTGGCCGGACTGGTGAACAAGACATCAGGATCGGCAAGCATCTGGGGCCTCGATATTGATGAGCACCCCCGCCAAAGCCGTGCGGCGATTGGCGTTGTGAATCAGGAAATCGTGGCCGATCCTTTCTTCACGCCCTTGGAAATGCTGGAATTGATGGCCGGGTTTTATGGCGTGCCCAAATCCGAGCGCCGCAGCGAGGAGATTCTTGCCGCTGTCGGACTGGACGACAAGAAAGACGCCTATGTGCGCCAATTGTCCGGCGGCATGAAACGCCGACTGATGGTGGCCAAGGCACTTGTCCACAATCCGCCCGTCCTGATTCTGGATGAACCCACCGCGGGCGTTGATGTTGAGCTACGCCGCTCCCTGTGGACTTATGTGCGCGAGCTTCACGACAACGGCACCACCATCATCCTGACGACGCACTATCTGGAGGAAGCCGAAGAATTGTGTGATTCCATCGCCATCGTGAATCATGGCGAAATCGTCGCCTGCGAGCCGACGCCAACACTATTGTCGCGTCTCGACTACAAGACACTAGTGATCACGCCGAAGGAGCCGCTGACCGCTGTACCAGAAGCATTGGCCGGCATGGACGCCACACTGCGTCCGGATGGTGATTTGGCCATCACGTTCCGCACCAGCGAAACCGGCATTGGCCGCCTGCTGGAAACGGTGCGCGCAAACGGTATTGGCGTAGGCGACCTCGTCACAGAAGCGCCGGATCTGGAAGACGTGTTTATCGCCCTGACATCACAAGCCGCATAAAAAAAACGCCGGCATCGCAGCCGGCGTTTTTTTATTCTTTACCGCAAGAACGCTTTTAGACGCTTTGCTTGATCCAGTCCGTAATGGCCTGCTTGCTCATCGCGCCAAGATGCGTCGCAGCCAGCTTGCCACCCTTGAAGATCATCAGGGTCGGCATGCCGCGCACACCGTACTTCGACGGGGCAATCGGATTCGCGTCGACATCGATCTTCGCAACTTTCACTTCACCGGCCAACTCTTCTGACACGGCATCGATGTGAGGGGCCATCTGCTTACACGGGCCACACCATTCAGCCCAGAAATCCACAACGACTGGCACATCGGAATCTCCGATCAGGCCGTCAAACTCATCATCCGTAACATTTACCGCAGCCATGCCTTGGCTCCTTCATGCTTTTGTTTCCGTTGGATCATACATAGGGACTCTTTCAGCAAGTCAAACCACGCTCTGCGCACCCTTTAGCGCTTCTAACAGCATCTCTTCAGGCAGGAACATCAGGCGCGGACCGTCGGTCCAGCAGAGAGCGGTGCGTATTTGCCGGCCCGGATAGGCCCGGCGCAAAACGGCCCAATAGGCCGCCATCTGAGCCCGATAGGTCTCCGCCACCCCCTCGGGGGACTCCGGAGCGGGCTGATCAGTCTTGAAATCCACAATCAGAACTTCGTCTTGTGTCACGACCAGTCGGTCCACCCGACCATTCACGATCAGACCATCTGGCAATTCTGGAGCAGACCCCACAATCGCCGCCTCCGCCCGGCCGCCTGGCTGAAAGAGCGTCTGCATCTCTGGCGCATCGAGAATACCGAATACAGCCTCGGCCATCTCCTCCCGCTCACCGTCTTCCAGGTCCGGCAAACGGGCAAGATATTTGTCGGCAGAATCAATCCGCGCCTCTTTGGGAAGCGCAGGCAGGTATTCCAGCAAAGCGTGGATGATCCGGCCTCGACGGAGACGTTCCTGCCGGGTCTGGCTGAATGGCGCGAGCACAGGCGTCTTGCGGCCCAGAAGGCTGGACGGCGCTCCGAAACGGCGTGCGCTGCCTGGCTGGTCTGGTGAGGTCGAGACCCAGTTCGGCAGATCGGCCAAAGCATGTCTACCATCCTTGCTTGGCGCAAGCTTGGGCGGCAAGTCGCCAAACCGGTGGACGCCATACTCGTCGGCATCGCCGCCGAGCTTGTTCATCGCAGTTTGGCACAAGGCATACCAGCTTCGGTCATGATAGCCTGGCGGTCGCGCGCCGTGCCAATGCCCGGCGATGATCAATCTGTCTTGTGCCCGCGTTAGGGCTACATAGAGCAATCGACGAAATTCTTCTTCGGCTTTGGCATTGGCGATGGCACGTTCCAGCTCTGCTGCTGGCACGTCGCTATCTTTCCTGGGAGACCAGACTGGCATGCCATCCACGTCGAACATGGTGGAAGAAACGCTCTTTGGGCCAGCTGTCGTATCCGGCATCACAACCACCGGCGCCTGCAAGCCTTTTGCTCCGTGCACCGTCATTACGCGCACCTGCCCCTCCGGCGCAGCAAGGTCTCGTTTGATCTCTACGAGCTTCGCTTCCATTTCAGCGACAAAAGCCTGAAGGGATGAAGGCTCGGATGCATCAAAACCCTGAGCGCGCGAGAGCAATGCCTCAACCGGATCGTGCGCGGGTGTGCCGAGCCGGGCATTGATCTTTTCCCACCCTGTCTTCCCGTCCGCACCCGGCACATCCAGAACTTCAGAGAGAAATTCGTAAGGCGGCTTTCTCTTGTTGGCGATCAGGCCGGAAAGAAACCTGGACGCCTGCTGCACGTCTGGATCGGAACTCGCCTGAACACGCGACCACAATGTCTCCCCTCGCCTGCGCTCCGAAGCGAGCGGATAGAGATATCTATCATCGTCCACGAGGCCAACAAACGGCCCCCTCAGAATTTCGGCGAGCGCCAGGTCCCTTTCGGGTAACAGCGCGAACCTCATGAGGTTCAGGCAGTCCTGCACGGCAATGTGGTCGGTAAGCTTCAGCCTGTCTGCGCCTGCAACAGGTAGTCCGGCAGCCTTCAAGGCAGAAATCATCGCGTCAAACAAGCCGCCTGTCCGACTGCGAACGAGAATCAGAATGTCTTCCGGTCGCATTGCACGCCGTTGCCAACTCCGGTCAGGCAGTTCTTCCCAGACAGTCTCGCCGCGCTTTACCATGGCCTTCAGCTCTTGCGCCAGTCGTGTCGCAAGGCGCGCTTTAGGCGAACTTGACCTCATAGCGTTCACCGGACGGGACCAGGCGTCAGCATCTTCGTCCTCATCCCGCTCATCGACGGACCACAATTCCACGAGCCCCTCTTGACCCGCGCGGCGCGCCGTATGCTTCACGCCCTCGGCGGAGAGCGATGGATGCGTGCCCGCTGCCACATCGATAGGTGGTGCTGAATTCCATACCGCATCCACAAAACTCAGAATTTCCGGCGACGAACGGAACGACATTTCCATCGTCTGCGACTCGGCGGTGGAATCCCGACGCACATAGTCCTGTTCCTGCGCGCGCAGCTTTGCGGGATCGGCGCCCTGAAAGGAGTAAATGGACTGTTTCTCGTCTCCCACGACAAATAGCGTTCGTGGGTCCTGCTGGCGCTCTGCACCCTGCCCCGCGGCGAACTCGTTCGTCAGGGCGTTGATCAATTCCCATTGTTCAGGGCTGGTGTCCTGCGCTTCATCAAGCAGGATGTGACTGATACCGCCATCAAGCTTGTAGAGCACCCAGTCTGACATTCCGGTCCGTGTCAGGAGGTCTCGTGTCTTGCGGATGAGATCATCGAAGTCCAGAGCCCCACGTCGCCGTTTTTCTTCCTGATAAGCGACCAGCGCGTCCAGACCAACCGCCAACAATGCTGATGTACGCTCAACCGTCTCGGCTAGCTTCAGCTTCGCAGCAACTTCATCCACTCGCGCGACCTCTGAGCCCGTTTCGGCTTTCGTTGCAAACAGGGAAACAACATTATCGTCCTTGCCTGCTTCCGCGTTATACAGAGACTTGTACGGATTTCCGGTCGCACCGAAAAAGGCACGCCGGTAGCACTCCCAGCGCCGCACTGGATCTTCTTCACTCAACGCGGCCTCGACAGCATCGGCGGTCCGCGTGTCATCCCGCTTTCCGGAAGCTCGCAAGCTGATCAGCGCTTCTCGCAATGCGTCAATCGGCATTTCCTCACCCATCGCAAGCGACAGGATTTCAGACGGGCTCGCCTCTGGCGCATTCAGTCCGTCAACCAACGCAGCACGCATTCGGTCTTGATCAAAGTCATACTGCTCGGCAAACTCCAGATACATGTTCATCTGGTAGCGCATCGCATCAAGCGCGACGTCTGCGCCATCATGGCCGCCCTCTAATGCGAGCACGTTTAGCGCTTCGGGTGCGACCTCCGCCGCTTTCAGAACAGCGTCTGCACGAACAGTCTGCCAGATGGCTTGCGCCTCTTCTTCCTCAATTTCCGCGAAACCTGGCAACACACCAGCCTCCAGTGGGAAGCGCCGCAGGATACGTGCACAGAAGGCATGAATGGTCTCGATACGTAGACCACCTGGCGTTTCAAGCGCGCGAGCAAACAGAGCCCGCGCCGCCCGCAAATCGTCGGTTTCATATGCGCTGACAGGTCGGCCTTCCAGTCGAGACAACTCTTCGCGCAGCTCTTCGTCGCGCATGATCGACCATTTTCCGAGCGTACGGAACAAGCGAGACAACATCTCGTTGGCCGCCGCCTTTGTGTAGGTGATACACAGGATGGAGTCCGGCTTCGCACCGGGGCGGCCATCTTCGCGCCTGAGCAGAAGACGAGCAACCCGGTCGATCAGCACCTTGGTCTTGCCGCTGCCTGCATTGGCCATCACAAAGACCGGGTGCGAGGGATCTGCGGACGCGAGCTGCGCCTTGTTGGCACGCAAATAGTCTTCGGTGTCTTGCGGTTTGTCCGTCAGCTTCACATCAGACATCACCGGCCTCCCCGTCTTCTGTGTCACCTGCCCATTCGGCGCGACGCGCGAGCAGATTGTAGCCATTGTCGTACTTGACGAACTTGACCCGTGGTGCAGACAGGAATTGTGCAGACGGCTCACGATAGGCCTCAATCAGGCGCAACAATCCCTCTTCTGCGATAACCGCCATCTCCACTGGTTCAGTCGGCAGACTATGCTTCCCGCCGAGGCTAAAGGCATCTGGCTTGGCCTTGAAGGCAACGTAATGAAGTTGATCGACGCGCGCGGCTGGAACGCCCTCATAGCCCCCCTTCTGCGCGATCAGGGCCTGGAGCGGCATTTGCTGGCTAAGGCCCGTCGCGACTTCCTTGTCACGCGGTGGATTGCCAGTCTTGAAGTCCACAATAACGAGGTCCCCAACCGCCGTGCGCTCAATGCGGTCAGCGGTGGCTGAAAGTGTGAAAGCATGCCCGCCAACTTCGTAGTCGATCCGCCCTCTGACTTCCTGCTTCAGTCGCCCACCTGACGTATCGCGCTGACTGCGCCAGACGAGAAACCAATCGACGGTGCGCTGCCAGACGGCCTCTCGGGCGGCCCAAGCATCCGCAGGCTCGCCTACGCGAAGCAATTCCTGCCGGAGCAACGCCATGAGTTGTTCGGATGTTTTGGGTCTCCCGTCTTCCTCGAAAAGTTCGAGAGCGCGGTGAATGGCCGTGCCACGCGGCGCAGGTCCAAGATCATCGTTCAGGGCATCCACGGTCGACAGCCCCAGCACTTGCTCACACCACAATGCATAGGGGTCTCTCTGCAGGAGATCGACGCGCGTCGCCGAAAGACGCTTTGGCCACCCTTCCGGCCGTGCGCTGGGCGTAGGCTCGGCATTGAAATCGGGGAGTGAATCGACACCGTCATTCTTCAGCGCCTCGACAAGGTCGACAGGGTCAAACACCGTTGGCTCCAGATGCGCTGCCGCGTCCTTGCCCAATGCGCCTTCCGCCAGCGTTTTCAGACGCCAGACCCAGCGAGACGCGACCGCTGGAGCATCATTGCGACGCGCCGAATAGACCAGCGTCACGTCTGGAGCACAAGCAAGTTGGGCAAAGTCATGCGCCGCAAGACCCATCCGCTCTTCCGGGTCCCCAAGACCCAATCGCGCCCGAAAATGTCGCGGAAGAAACGCGTCAGCTGCCGGTCGTTTCGGCCAAACGTCTTCATTCAGTCCAGCGAGAATGACGCGGTCTGCTGTCTGCAGGCGCGCCTCCAATGGCCCCCAGATAGACAATTGCGGATGCTCCGCCTCACCGAAGCTGACCGTCATCTGGGCCGCTTGAGCATTTACCAGATCTGCCAGCGCCGATGGCTTCATCGGGCCAAGTGATCCCGATACGTCTCGGACAAATTCCAGCAAGCGACTTGTGGCCGCCCCGTCTTCGCCGGCCCAGGGCATTGGCGTCTCGCTGACCGCTTCCGACAAAGCTGCAATGCGCTCTATCGCTTCAGCCCCAGTGACATCTTGTAACTGGCTCAGATCAGCCCGCGCATGATCGAAATGCGAAATGAGGTTTTGGACCAGATCAATTGCTGCAATCTGGTGATCCGATTTGAACTGAGGATAGGGCTCGATCGTGTCCCGCAAGCGTATACTCTCAACTAACTCGGCGAGGGATCGCCAACGGCGTGGACCACGCAGGAAATACAATTCCAGATCCGCAAGCCCCTCAACGGGCGCCGCGAGTTCGTGCGACAGGACAGACATCATCAGAACCGGATCGCCCGGATCAACCGCCCATTTGGCGCAGAGTCCCACAAAACTGCCCGCTGCAGTGCGCCCCACCGGAATACCGGCAGAAGGCGGTACGTTTATGTTCCACCGCTTCAACAAGGCCGATACCCGCCGGGCAAGGCCAGCGTCCGGGGTGACAAGCGCCGCCGTACGGCCCTCAACTTCAAGAGTTTCCCGCATGATCAGAGAAATGGCGGAGGCTTCGGCAGGTTCATCCGGCGCCTCAATCAGGGACAAGCCATCCAACGCCTGCCTCGCGAAGGTCGCAACATCCGTCTCCGCACTTGCAGCGAGTTGATCAAGCGTGTCACGCCAGTCGGCAGTAGCATCTGCAGGTGCCAGCGCCTCCATGATCATGCGGCGGCGTGCATAGCGGTGAGGGTTCGCCTGGCTTCGTGGCCACTCCGCGACATCGCCGGGATCAAGCTTCAAGTCCTGCAGCGTACTCATCAGAGCATTCTGGGGATGTCCGATCTCGGACAGAATCGCGAGACGCTGCTCTTCGGACACATCCCTATCAAGCCCGGGAAACACGACCAACCCCTTCGGCAGTTGAAGCGCAGCCTTCATCAGCGCACGCCCTGAAGGCGTTGCGCCAGTAGAACCCGCTATGATAACGGGCGCCTGAGGCATAGCGCTCTGCCACGCATTTGCGGTCGCTTCAGCCGCCAGCAGGCGCCGTTCGAGTGGGTCGGCAGCTCCCTGTTCTTTCAGAAACGCTGGCCATGCCGTTGTGATGATTTCAAGGAACTTCGCTGAGTTTTCCCAATGCTGGGCGAGGTCTGCTTCCTTCACCAGATCAGGAAGGCCGCTCCAGTCGGCCTCTGCGCTAAGATGCGCCTGATCCAGCAGACGCGCGAGTTCGTTTGCTGCGGCAAGCGCGGACGAAGGCGGCACGTCCATACCGGAACTATTGCGATAATAGGCTTGCACCAGCGCCGCCAAATTCCCCAATCGCGTGGCAGACGTTACGGCTGGCGGCAGGTCCGTTTCGGATATCTCTGCAACAGGAGGCGCCTCATCGCTTTCAAGATCCCCCATCGCGCGGATATCCGGTGACAGGATCGGCGTTTCATTTGCGGCGAGATACAGCGCCGCCGACAACTCACGTGCGGATCGCCTGTTCGGCACATAGATCGTCGCATCAGCGAGCGCATCTGGATTCCCGGAAAGGTTCACGGCGTGGGCCAGTTCCGTCGCGAGGGCCTTCAGGAAGTTTTCGCCGGGCGGGATGGACCAGGCCTTCGACGCCCCGGCACCGAAAATATTCGGATCACTGACCATGACAGCGCAACCACGTCTCAGCATCCTTCAACGCGTCCGGATCGCCGACATGGAGCCAGAAATCATCCAGCGGCAGACCGTGCAATCGCCCCGCCTCAACCAGTGGCCCCCAGATACGCCAGGCAACTGAAAACCGCTCAACCTCCAGCCCGGCAAATGCCTGAGGCTTCAGAATGCGAACGCCTGCATACGCCCAAGGGGCTGAGGGATTGTCACCACGTCGGGACAGGCTGCCGGTTTCGGACCGAATAAAGTCCCCCGCGCCACCATATCCGAGGCTGCGCTGGGTGTCGGCCAATAGCAGGAGTTCATCCATGCGATCAGGATCAAACACCTCAGCCAGCTGAACAAACGGCGCTGGATCACCGCGCCCCCAGAACGCATCAGTATTGACGACAAAGATAGGATCCTCGCCGAGCAAAGGCGCTGCCTTCGCCAGCGCCCCGCCTGTTTCAAGCACTTCGCCGCGCTCGTCAGATACAATCACGTCTGCACCTTCGATGCCGGAAACATGGTTTTCCACCTGATCGGCCAGCCAATGCACATTAACGACAATCCGCTTCACACCGGCCGCAATCAGCGGCTCGATCATACGGTCCATAAGACGCTTTCCGGACACTTCAATCAGCGGCTTCGGGCACGTATCCGTCAGCGGCCTCATCCGTGTGCCCAACCCGGCGGCGAGCACCATGGCCGTATGCGGAACTTCAATCGGCATCAGGATTCCTCAAATACAAAAGGTGTCGTTTCCCGTACGAAAGCCTCCATGGAAGCCAATGCAGGATGAGACAGGTTGCGCGCGAGTAGTTTCAACTGTCGTGGCTGGAATGTTCCGTAGCGCGGCTTCCCATCGCGGTGTTGAAGCCTTGAAAACACACCTGCAATGCGCAGCGCGTTCAGCGCTCCAATTACAGCGAGCCGTTCGTCGAATGCCTCACGCGCCTTTCCGGTCTGGTCGAGATAATGCCGGATGGCGGCCTCTGATGCCGCTTCGGACACTTCCCTTCGCGCATCCTGTGTCAGCATTGCCATATCCCAGGCGTCCCAGCCTTTCACCGCATCCTGAAAGTCCAGCAATGCAATGCGATCGCCCCCGAGCCACAGCAGGTTCTCAGCATGGTAATCGCGCAGCGTGAACACGCGCGGAAACGACATCGCTTGTTCGATCAACGCATCGCGCTCCTGTTCCCATTTGGCTCGCGCGGTTCCGCTGAGCGCTTTGCCACCAGCTTCCACCGGCAGCCAATCTGCATAGAGATCCGCGTTCGAGGCCAGAGCGAGGCGGTCAAACTCCAGGATCGGCCAATGCTCATTGCCGTCCGAGACGACATCAGGAATTGGATGAGCGTGCAGCCGGGCCAGCATGTCAGCGGCAAGCGTGTAGGCTGGAACCTCAAGCTCCGGCGTGCGCTCCAAATGACGCGCGAGTTCCATCCCGTCTCCGAAATCCTGCAACAGCGCGAGGCCAGCTTGCGTGTCATGGGCCAAGACCTTTGGCGCCTCAAAGCCGAGCGAACGCAGATGATTGGCGATCAGCACAAATGCATCCACGCGCGATGCGGCCAGCCGCGTCTGGGCGTTCCACCCCATCGCAGTGCGCGTCGCGTCGTCGGCATCCGGTGGGCACGGATCCGCCTCAATGCGTGGAGCATCCATGAGCATGGCCGTTGTCCCATCTGGCATCGCCAGCCGAATGTAGCGGCGCGTAGAGGCATCTTGCCCAAGTGGCAGCAACACCGCGTCCCCCCAACCATGCTGGGAGAGGAATGCGGCGATCAGTTTATCACGCATGCTAGAATCGAAACTCATCGCACCGTTTCTGCCAGTCTTCGCCATGCGGTTCCAGCGTAACGCGCCGATGCTCACCCTCGAAGTCAAAGACAATGTCGAGACGCCAGGCTGGCAGCCGCGAACCGGCCTTGTCTGGCCATTCGATCAGCGCCACGCCGTCTTGGGTTTCATCCCAGCCGATTTCGTCCATCTCATCGGGCGACTCAAGGCGATACAGGTCAAAATGCCAGACCGGAAACTCTGGCCCATCATAAGCTTGTACCAGCGTGTAAGTGGGGCTGGGCACGTCCTCAACAACAGGCACCAAAGCGCAGATCAATCCGCGACTGAACGTCGTCTTGCCGGCACCAAGCCCGCCATGCAGGGCAATCACATCCCCCGGCTTCACCAGGCTTGCCAGCTCCGCACCTAATTGAAGTGTACGGGCTTCGTCTTCTAGTTCGTAAGTCTGAGTCATCACATTCTGCATATAAAAGAGAACCAGGAGACACCATCGTTTCCTGTCGAAATTGCGGCAATTGGCGTGGTGACATGCCTTGCGGTAACAGGCAGACTGGCCTAGAAACAGGAAAAATGACGCATGCGTCATGAATTGACGCTACGTAGCCGGGGAACGGGATTTTGGATCTTACGGACGCAAAACGAATTGTGGTGCTTGGCGGTGGTCAGGCCGCAGCACAGGCGATCCAGTCTCTGCGAATGGGTGGCTATGACGGCGAGCTGACACTTGTCGGCGCCGAAGCCGCCCTGCCTTACCAGCGTCCACCCCTGTCAAAAGCCTACATGAAGGGCGAGTTTGCCGAGGAACGCCTCTATTTCAAACCAGCGGCCTGGTACGAAGACAACAATGTGGATCTGGTCCTTTCGACCCGCGCCACCGCGATCAATCGAGCAGACCGGACCGTCGAAATCGAACATGGAGGCAAGCTCGACTATGACGCACTGATCATCGCCACCGGATCGCGCCCGCGGAACCTGCCGATTGAAGGCGCCAATCTCGAACATGTCTACGCGCTGAGGGATTTGGCTGATGTGGAGCGCATCCGCCCGCAAATGGTCGCAGGCCGCTCCATCGTTATCGTTGGCGCTGGCTATATCGGGCTCGAAGCAGCTGCCGTCGCCCAACAAATGGGCCTGAAGGCAACCGTGCTTGAGATGGCACCGCGCGTTCTTGCTCGCGTGACCAGCCCCGTCATGAGTGAGTTCTACGAGAACGAACACCGCCGGCAAGGCGTGGACATCCGAACAGAAACCAGCCTCTCGAAGCTCGAAGGTACGGAAGATGGAGCCGTCTCGAAAGCTGTGTTGAGTGACGGAACAATTTTGGACGCAGATATCGTGCTCGTCGGGATTGGCATTCTGCCCAACGAAGAACTCGCCAAGGACGCGGGGATCAGTTGCAATAATGGCATCCTGGTTGATCGCGACGCACGTACATCTGATCCGAGAGTGTTCGCGGCGGGCGATTGCGCGAGCCGTCCGCTTGTTCACTTCGGACGCTCCGGCCGTCTGGAAAGCGTTCACAATGCGATTGAGCAAGGCAAATTGGCCGCCGCGGCAATTCTCGGCAAGTCACGGCCTGTCGAAGACTGCCCCTGGTTCTGGTCCGACCAATATGACCTGAAACTTCAAATCGCAGGCCTGAGCGAAGGGTATGACCAAATCGTCGTGCGCGGAAATCCGGAAGACCGCAAATTCGCTGCCTTTTACCTGAAAAACGGCACACTCATCGCGGTGGACGCGATCAATAGCCCGCCGGAGTTTCTGGCGTCGAAAAAGCTCATCATGTCAGGTGCAAAAATATCGGCTGACATTCTGGCAGATACATCAATATCAATGAAAGAGATTGCCGCTAAAGCATCGGCAGCTTGAAGGAGAGAAACCGGCCCATGGCGAAAATTACCTATATCGATCACGACGGCACTGAGCGTGTCGTAGAGGCACAGAACGGCGAGACCGTAATGGAAGCCGCGATCAAGAATTCCATCCCCGGCATCGATGCCGATTGCGGCGGCGCCTGCGCCTGCGCCACGTGCCATGTCTATGTGGACGCAGCCTTCATGGATAAGGTTGGCGAACAGGAAGAGATGGAAAAGTCCATGCTGGATTTTGCCGAGAACGTTCAGGAAAACTCCCGCCTGTCCTGTCAGATCACCGTATCGGACGCGCTGGACGGTCTGAAGGTGACCACACCGGAAAGCCAGCACTAGTCTGAACCTTGAAACGCAATCCACAACGCCCCGGTCAAAGCTGGGGCGTTTTTGCATCTGGATGCCCCAGCGTTACCAGTTGGTTCTTTTCCGGAACTGACTAAGTCTGAGCGGCAAGATACGGAGACTTTCAATGGACTTCACATCCCTCATGGAGAGCGGCAAGCAGACCGGAGACCGGTCAATATCTTTTCACATTCCCGAAACCTGGATGCAGGGGCGCACGACCTATGGCGGCCTGACATCCGCGCTCTGCCTGAAGGCCGCGCTGCCAACATCGGGCGGACGACAGATCCGCTCCGCCCAAGTGGCCTTTGTCGGCCCCGTTTCCGGTGACGTCGAATGTACCGCCACACTGCTGCGTGAAGGCAAGAACACCGTGTTCACAAGCGTGCGGATGACCGGCGAGACCGGAGTAGCTGCCGAAGCCATCTTTGCATTCGGCGCACACAGGGAGTCCCGGCTGAACTTTGCTAACCTCCCCGCGCCGGACGTCAGCACCCCGGAAGAAACGATGTCCTTCTTCGGAGATTCAAATCGCCGCCCGGCCTTCACGCGAAACTTCAATATGAGATTGGCCGCAGGTCAGCCGCCTATGTCGGGTGCAGACAAGGCCGACATGTCCCTATGGATGCGTCACAAGGATGGGGCCGTCGCGCCAAGTGACATTTCTGTTCTGGCGCTGGCGGATGCCCCGCCCCCAGCGTCCATGGCCATGCTGACCGAACCAGCCTTGATCAGTTCCATGACCTGGATGGCGGAGTTCCTGACGGACGATATCCAGACGGATGACGGCTGGTTCCTTGCCCGCCACATCGCGGAAGCGTCAAAGGATGGATACAACAGTCAGGCAATGACACTCTGGAATACGCGCGGTGAGCCAATCATGATCGGCCGGCAGACGATCGCGATGTTTGCGTAATCTAGTCTTCGGAGTCTGGCGTTTCGGTGTCATTGATAATCGGGCCAGGCTCCAACACTTTCAGGAGCGAAGCAGGAACCTCTCCAACGGGACAGGCCTGTTGCAGAACATAAGCGTTTCCAACACCTGGCGCACTTGCGTGAACCGGAGCTGCAATCGTCTGCGACCGAAAGATCCAGCTGAGGAAGAACATCGCGAACACAGCAGCACCTACAGCCGCGAGCGTGCCCCACCCCATTCCGAGCGGATCGGATGCCTTGGTCGCATTTGTGGCAACAGGCTTGCGAACGGCGCTCTGGCTCGGGACAGGCTTGACGGAAGCTTTCGCCAGCGCTGCAGCGCTCGCAGTTTCTGCGGCTGGCGCAGGCTTGATGCCCATCGCCTTCTCGCGCTTCTTCTTGTCGTCGATAGCAATTGGATCGTCTGGATGCGCCGCGATCCAATCGGCCCGGGCATCTTCGTCCTTTTTGCCATACCCCATCCATTCGCGCAGATCGGACCGGCCAGCACGCTGCCCGAGCTCTTCGATCATCTTGTAAAAGCCTTCCGGCGTCTTGCGGGAGGTCATGCCTTCAATAGAAAAGCGCTTGTCGCTCTTGAACGGCTCATAGGGAATGGTTTTGTCGAGGCTTGTCTGAACGAGCATGCCAGGACGTGAATGGCCCACCGAGGCCGCTGCTCGCACCCAATCACTTTTCACCGCATCCTTGGACCACATGACCAGCATGTATTCGGAATTGCCCGCATTGCGCGCATCCTTGGCGTCAAACGTGGTGTCGGTCTGTTTCTGATCAAACCAGACCTTGAACTTCAGGGAGCGTAAACGCCGCGCGACAAGCTTCGCCATGTCGCGATCCTCGATCGCCGAGACCAGAAAAACATCATACGCCATGTGCGCGCCACCTCTTGAAGTAACAGGCCAAGCATACCCATAGACCCTTAACATTCCACCCAATTCCGCTGTGAGGCGATATTTCAGTCTGTTTTTCGGCTGAGAATACCGCTAGTTGCGCGGCGTAACCAATTATTCGGGAGCTCTCTCATGGGTTTCAAATGCGGCATCGTCGGCCTCCCAAATGTGGGTAAGTCCACGCTCTTCAACGCGCTTACGCAAACAGCCGCCGCACAGGCTGCCAACTATCCGTTCTGCACCATTGAACCCAACGTCGGTGAAGTGGCCGTTCCGGAGCCCCGCCTTCAAAAGCTGGCCGAAGTGGCGGGGTCGAAGGAAATCATTCCCGCCCGCATGAACTTCGTGGACATTGCCGGCCTGGTTGAAGGAGCTTCCCAAGGAGAAGGACTGGGCAACAAATTCCTGGCCAACATTCGCGAGACGGACGCCGTAATTTACGTCCTGCGCTGCTTCGAGAATGACGACATCACGCATGTCAGCGGCAAGGTCGATCCGATCGCCGACTTCGAAGTCGTTGAAACAGAGCTGATGCTGGCCGATCTCGAAAGCCTCGAAAAGCGCAAGGCCGGCGTCGTGAAGAAAGCGAATTCCGGCGACAAGGAAGCGAAGGCGCAGGTGGCGCTGATCGACCTAGCACTCGCCGAATTGACAGAAGGTCGTCCTGCTCGCCGGGCAGAAGTCGCAAAGGACGACATCAAAGCCTGGAACATGCTGCAATTGCTGACATCGAAGCCAGTGCTATTCGTCGCAAACGTCGACGAAGAGAGCGCGGCGACCGGGAACGAATATTCCAAACGCGTCGAGGAACGCGCCGAACAAGAGGGCGCCGGGTGCGTCGTGATTTCAGCACAGATCGAAGCCGAGCTTGCGCTGCTGGATGATCCTGACCGCGGCGAATACCTGGAGACGCTCGGCCTGGATGAGCCCGGCCTGACCCGGTTGATCCATGCCGGCTACGACCTGCTGGACTTGCAGACCTACTTCACCGCAGGCCCGAAAGAGTCTCGCGCCTGGACCATTCGCAAAGGGTGGACAGCGCCGAAAGCCGCCGGTGTCATCCATGGCGACTTCGAGAAGGGCTTCATTCGCGCCGAGACGATCGCCTTTGAAGACTATGTCGCGCACAATGGCGAAGCAGGCGCAAAGGAAGCTGGCAAAATGCGCGCCGAAGGCAAGGAATACGTCGTTCAGGATGGCGACGTGATGCTGTTTCGCTTCAACGTCTGATCCCTACGACAATTACTCCGCCGACAGCGAAGCGCGGCCCTTTCCTGAGCGTTTCGCTGTCAGGCCTGCCCATTTCGGCCGAACATACAGGAAGTTCAAAGCCGTGCCTCGGATCAGGGCATGGAACATGAGCGGCAGGCCGACAGCCAGGATAAGCCCCAGCGCACTGGCCAGCCCAATGTCGCCAAACGGCGCCCCGAATTTCGGCAGCACGAAACGCTCCATCAGGACGAGCGGAAATACGTAGGTCAGGTAAATGACGATTGAGTGCTGCCCGCAATAACGCAGGAAGTCAGCAGCCTTGAACCGTGTCAAAAGAGACGACACCACGCAGACGGCAGTGGCCCCTGCCATACCGAACACGAAACTGGTGATGACCTGCTCGTGAAGGTCCAAGGTAACAGCCCACCAATTTACCACGGCCCAGACCATCAGTCCGGCAAGCCAAATCAATGGCGCTTTCGCGGCGCGTTCCGCAAACTGGAATATCTGTGGCGCGAACGCGTAGCCGAGAAAGAAATAGACATACCGGTTGCAGAAGCGGTCGATGATACCCCAGCCTGTGTCGATAATGACGAGCTGATAAAGCGATTGAAGAATGAACGCCCCCGCAAACACAATCCATATCGGTACGTTGCGGAGCAAACGGGTCACAACATAGAAAACCGCCAGCATGTGCACGAACCAAAGCGAGTTGCTCGGTTCTACCAGGCTGAACAACCACATCTTCACGAAGTAGCCAGGATGCTCGACCATCCAGTCAAAGTGCAGAACAGGAAACTGCAGCGTCAGCCAGAGCAGGTAGAAATAGACGAAATGTACGATCTTCCGATCGACATAGCCGCTGAGCGGGCCGTGAATGCTCCGCCCAAGAAAAAGTCCCGCGACCAGGAAAAAGTCCGGAATTCGGAATGGCCGGGCAAAGTCCACCACAGGATGCATCCACCCCATGCCGTCCAACACTTGCTCAACACCATTCACGGTGTGCATCATCACAACGAGTATGATGCAAATCCCCTTTGCGTAATCGACCCAATCGATCCTTGCAGCAGGTATGGACGACGCGGCGTATTTCACGGTGTTGCTCATGCCGAAACAACCTCCTCAAATTCGCCTGTGCCGGTCTGAGGTGTTGCCGCCTGAAGACAGTCAGCCATCCAGTCGAAAGACTTCTGCACACGTTCAACAGCATGTCGCTCTTCAGAGAGCACGCTGGACTCTCCTTCCGGCAGCCAGAAATAAGGGTTCGCTTCCCATATCATGACCTGGCCATCGGGACGAATACTGTAGTCGACCGCTGCGATATCAAGACCGAGGCTCCGGACAGCCTGCACAAGATGGGCACGACCAAGCACTGGGCTGTTGAAGTATTGCTGATCCGCCTCAATCAACTCGTCAAGCAAATGTCGGTGATATCCGAATTTACGCGCTACGGCGCGATTGTGGCTGGATTCTCGGGAGAAAAGTGAATTTGAAAGACCTACGATAGGGCTTTTGGAGAAGAACAGATGGCTGGCCATGACCTGGTCGCCAATCACAAAGGCGCGTGCCTTGTGATGGTACTCGCGGAACAAGTGCGAAAACCCACCCCGTACGTCGCGGTACTCCTGGCGAATGTCATAGAGCCGCAGAACAGCTGATGCAGTGCCGGACGTCAGTGAGCAGCGTGCAAGATCTTCCTGATTTCGGACGATAGTCACATCGCGCTGTGCATGTTCGCAATCGCTCCGCACAATGCAGGGCTTCCCCAACTCGAATACTGCAGACCTCAGCTGAGAGTCATTCCGCACCAGACGAACTGCAGCGCTCGGCACCTTTTTTTCGCTCCAGATGCGCGCTTGCATCGTCTTGGACGTATTGCAAAGCGCATCTGGGTGGTTCAGCACTTTCAAACCGAGCGCCTCTGCCTCATCCGCGATAGCTTTGGCCTCTGTATAGCAATCTGGATATTTCTGTTGCAGCGGGTCGCCCAGCCAGAACACAATTGCACGCACGTCCGCCAAACTTGGAACGCCTGCTCCAGTCTCGTGAATTCGAATATCCTGGAGCAAAGAGTGGTTTGTTTGCGCCAAACGCTTCTGGAAAGCCTTTCCTGTCGGAACCTCCCGTCCACGTCCCTTGCCGTGAACCACTACCAGTATCTTGCTGTTCTGAGTCGTTTGCATACGCCGCAATCCCAATATCTGACATCGGCTCTGACGGCCGAGTTCTGTAGCGATATCAACGCAAGGCGCATGCCAAATTTTGGTCGCGAACCTTGGGATCCGTTCCGGACAGAGAGTCCAAGAGCACCTATCAGAAATTGTCGGACCAACATTCCAAAGGTCGAAACCGTCTCAGCACGCAAATTCTGTTGTGCGGTCAGCTGCTTCCAAACCGTTAACACGACCGGACGACACCTTCTGTCGCGAAAAAATCCACAGAAGTGTATCGACAAGCTCGAAAACTTTAATGATATATCTTTTGAGGGCTTATGAAGGGAATTTGGCTCAATGGATTTTTTCGTAACACATGAACTCGCCATCCTGAGATGGTTGCACATCGTCGCCATGGTCTACTGGCTGGGTGGTGAATGGGGCGTCTTCCAGACCAGCTACAAGGTGGTGAACACTTCACTGTCGTTCGAAGAACGTGCCCGCCACATGGAAACGGCATACCGGATCGACATCATGGCAAGGACCGGCATTATCTCCTTGCTGCCACTCGGCCTGCACATGGGCTACCTATGGGGTCTTCAGCCTCTCGGCGGCGGATGGCTCGTGGCAATGTGGATCGTCTGGGTGATCTGGATGGCAATCACGTGGGGCGCCTTTGCCAATCGTGGCAGCAAGCTCGGCCTGTTCCTGTCCAATATCGAAGACTGGACGCGTTACCTGCTGATCCCGACCCTGTTGTTCCTGTCCATCTCCTCGCTTCTCGGCAATGGCCCATTCGAGGCAGGCGACGGTCAGAAATGGTACTCGGCAAAGATGCTGACCTATGGATGCCTGCTGATCCTGCGGTTGATCATGCATGAATGGCGCGCATTGTTCCCAATTCTTGAAAAGGGACCGAACGCCGAAGTCGAACGCAAGCTGCAACGGTCCATGTTTATCGGTCGCTGCACGGCCTACACCTACTGGGTTGGCATTCTTGCCACTGCATTCTTCGGCGCAGTGAAGCCTTTCTAGCAATTCTGGAGGGAGCCTCCCCTTGAGGCTCCGTCCGACCCCAAAAGCGATGGCAGCATAGAATGTTGCGCGCACGAAACACCTGTACATTTGTCTCTTGGGCCGCATAAGACCCGCTCTTCCAGAGCGTAGCTGAGCGGAACAATTGAAATGCGATCTTCCGAAACAGACCTCCAAACCGGCTCAAGCGCCCTATCGCTGTCCGAGATTCAGTCTGCTATCGACAACAAGACCAAGCCGCTCGGCGCACTGGGAGAGATCGAGACTCTCGCAGCCCAGATCGCGAATATCCAGCAGACCCTCACCCCGCAGGCCGATACGTGTCGCCTGACCATCTTTGCAGCGGATCACGGAATGGCGCTGGCTGGCGTATCGGCGTTTCCCCAAGCGGTGACACGCCAAATGGTGTTCAACTTCCTGACCGAAGGAGCCGCAGCAAATGTGTTTGCCCGCTCGGTTGGCGCGGAAATTCAGGTGGTGGATGCCGGCGTATGTGGTGACCCGATCATTGACGAGCGATTGCTCCAGAAGCGCATCGGGAACGGCACAGCGAACGCCATCGAACGTCCCGCCATGACACCGGACCAGGTTCGCTCGGCGCTCGCATCAGGCTCCGCCCTTGGCCATGATGGCAACGAAGCAGTGGCGTGCTTTGGAGAGATGGGTATCGGCAACACGTCATCGGCCAGCCTTGTGGCTGCGAAGGTTCTGGGTCTCCCGGTCACCGAAATCACCGGTCGCGGGACAGGACTTGATGACGACGGACTTCAGCGCAAATCCGCCCTGCTGGAAATTGCAGCCACCCGGACTGATGCGCAGTTGGACGCCAAGGCAGCGCTCCAGGAATATGGCGGCTTTGAAATCGCGATGATGACGGGCGCCATGCTTGGCGCAGCTGCGGCTGGAAAGATCGTGATCGTCGACGGGTTTATTGCCTCGGCAGCAGCACTGGCAGCTTCCAGAATTGCCCCGGAGAGCCGCGCGAACATGGTGTTCGCCCACCAGTCGGCCGAAGCCGGCCATGCCCGCATTCTGGACGCGTTGGAGGCGAGGCCCCTGCTTCAACTCAATATGCGACTGGGCGAAGGGACTGGCGCGCTGCTCGCCTTCCCGCTCGTGAGAGCCGCCGCAGACATGCTGCGCGACATGGCGAGCTTTGAAAGCGCAGGCGTAAGCGGGCCAGCATGATTGGCGAGTTTGCGAAGTTTGTGCTCGCGGCGCAATTCCTGACGCGCTTGCCGCTTCGCACCGACCGGCTATTCACGCCTGAACGCATGGCCGAGGCGCCTCGCTACTTTGCGCTTGTAGGCCTTCTGATCGGATTGGTGTGCACGGGCATCTACTGGCTTGCCGCGCTTGTCCTGCCACATCTGATGGCAATCCTGATCGCGATGGGCACCAGCCTGCTGTTAACCGGCGCGTTCCATGAGGACGGGCTGGCTGACACGTTCGATGGCATTGGTGGCGGGCTCAACAAGGCACGCGCGCTGGAGATCATGAAAGACAGCCGATTGGGCACCTATGGCGCCACAGCCTTGTTCATGGCCTTGGCGCTGAAGGCGGGCGCATTGTTTGCCCTGCCGCCTGTCTGGGTTTGCACAGCGCTTCCTTTGGCGCATTGCCTGTCGCGGGGCTCTGCCGTGCTGGTGATTGCGACAAGCCGCTATGTCCGGGACGAAGGCACCGGAAAGCCCGTGGCCAAAGGGATTTCAGCTGTCACGCTTGTGGTCACCTGTCTCACCCTGTCGGGGGCTGTCGCCATATGTCTCCTGGTGTTGCCATTTGTCGCCGTCGTGTCGTCCTTTGTCGCCATGTGTCTGATGCATGTCGCCATGCGCGCCTTCTTTGAGCCAAAGCTCGGAGGCTATACCGGCGACACGCTAGGCGCGGTCCAACAAGCGAGCGAGATCGGCATCTATCTGGGACTGCTGGCATGGCTCTGACGCTGCTGCGCCATACGACGCCAGATGTCGCGCCGGGCATCTGCTATGGGCGGACGGACCTGGATGTGGTGGACACATTCGCCGAGGAAGCGGCGCGCGTCGTAGTCTCTCTGCCACGGATCGACCGCATCTTCTCCAGCCCGCTAATGCGCTGTGCCAGCCTGGCAGACTTCGTGGGAGAACAGACAGGTCTTTCCCCCATCCGGGACCACCGATTGATCGAGATGGATTTCGGCCGATGGGAGATGCAGGCCTGGGGCGACCTGCCCCGACACGAGCTTGACGCCTGGGCCAATGACTTGCTTGACGCGCGTCCGCATGGCGGCGAAAGCGTTGCCGAACTCACCGCGCGCACCCGCGCCGCAATTTCAGACCTGAACACACCGGATACTCACACGCTCATCGTGACCCATGCCGGGGTGATCAAGGCGGCTTTCGCCGCACTGGGCGGAGACCATCATTATCGCAGCACAGTGTCCTATGGGGGGCATGTCACGCTGCTGGAGCACAGACCGAGGAGCGCCCCGTCATGACGGACGACACATCCCACACCGAAAAGATGAAGGCGCTTCAGGAAGAACAGCGCAAGAAAACGGACGCGGCATCCGTGCCGGATCGCGGATTGGTGCTGGTCCACACAGGCAATGGCAAGGGGAAGTCCAGCTCCGCCTTCGGCGTGATCGCCCGCGCACTTGGTTGGGGCCAGAAAGTTGGCGTCGTCCAATTTATCAAAGGAAAATGGATCACCGGCGAACGGCAATTTTTCAGCAAGTTCCCAGACCAACTGGACTGGCACACAATGGGCGAAGGCTTCACCTGGGACACGCAGGACAAGGCCCGGGACATTGCCGCCGCGGAGGCCGCCTTTGCACGCGCGAAAGACATGATGGCAAGCGGCAAGTATGATCTGGTCGTGCTCGACGAGATCAACATCGCGATGCGCTATGACTATCTGACGGTTGATGCCGTGCTGGACGGGCTGAAGGCGAGGTCCGGCCAGACAAGCGTGATCCTGACAGGGCGCGACGCCAAGCCGGCGCTTTGCGACTATGCCGACCTCGTCAGCGAAATGGTCGAAATCAAGCACCCCTTCAAAGCGGGCCTGAAGGCCAAGCGCGGCGTCGATTTCTGACCAATTTGCCGCGCATCCTGTCGTGCGTGCAGTATTGACAGCGTGACAGGCTTGCAACAATACGAGCGCCAGATGGTGCTTTCTGCAAGGAAAGCTAAGAGGGAAGCCGATGAGAATTCGGCGCTGTACCCGCAACTGTGAACCGGGAGTTCATGGCCACGAAAGCCACTGGAGCAACAGCTCTGGGAAGGCGGCCAGGAACGCAGATCGGTGAGCCAGGAGACCTGCCATCGCGTCGTTCGTCCGGAGGCCGGGAATAGTTCTCAGCGGGCGGGAAGGCTGCGTGCCTCTCCTTTGTAACGACATCCGAACCTTGGGCCTGGCCGTCCGCACCGATCACAAGGTGAGGCCAGATTGTCGTTATGAACTGCATCCACCATTCGGGCGGCTGGGATGCGAGGAAAACACATGTTTTACAAAACCGCTCTCCTCGGAGCTGTTGCTTTCGGTGCGTCATTATCTGCACTCGCACAGACGGACACCGCAGAAGAAACCAAGCTGGACACCATCACAGTCAACGGCTCGCGCCTTGACCAGACGCTGACGGAAATCGGCTCCAGCGTCTCGCTCATCACGAATGAAGACCTCGACGAGCTGGGCGTTGACTTCGCTCTGGACGCAGTGGCGACCGCACCGGGCGTCACCGTCAATCAGAATGGCGCCTTTGGCGGTAATGCCAGCGTTCGCATTCGCGGCGCTTCCAGTGACCAGACTCTTGTCCTGATTGACGGAGTTCCGGTAAACGACCCGACCGGAACCGGTGGCGGATACAATTTCGCCTATCTCGACACGGACAATATTGAGCGCATCGAAGTGCTGAAAGGCCCGCAATCGACACTATGGGGCAGCGATGCCATCGGCGGCGTGGTATCCATCACCACGAAGCAGCCAAGCGAAGGCCTCACCGGATCCGTATTCGGCGAGTACGGCTCTTTCAATACGCTTCGCGGCGGCGCAGCCATCAGCAATGCCAGTGAAACCGGCGATTTCCGAATCGCGGCCACGGGCCTGACCACGGATGGCATTTCCAAGGCGGATGAGGACAATGGCAACACGGAAGATGACGCCTATGAGTCCCAGACCGTGTCCGCCAAAGGCGGCCTGAACCTGCCAAACAGCGTCCGTCTCGAAACCAGCATCCTATGGAGCGACACAGAGTCCGAGTATGACAGCTATTCCGGCAGTGCGCAGGGCAATGTTGCCGATGGCGACGAAGTCTCGAACTCCGAAACGCTGACGGGATATGTCACCCTGAAAGCTCCCCTGTTTGACGGCTTGCTCGATAATCTCGTGCAGATCGGCTATTCCGACATTGAACGCGAGAATGTCTCAAACGGTGCACAGAGCTACCTGACCGAAGGCGACCGCGTCCTTTACCGGTACCAGGGCACACTGAACATCAATGATGCGAACAAGCTGGCCTTTGGTGCTGAGCGAGAAGAAACATCAGCAAACGATCAGGACTCAGCTATCGACAGCCTGTTCGCACTCTACGAATACAAGCCGGTCGAAACACTGACCCTGACGGGCGGCGTTCGCATCGACGACCATGATGGCTTCGGCTCCGAGACAACAGGACGTGCCGCTGCGGCATGGAACGCCACTGACCAATTGATCGTGCGCGCCAGCTGGGCGCAAGGGTTCAAGGCACCGAGCATTTTCCAGTCGACCTATATCTGCACGTTCTGCGGGCTGACGGCTCCAAACCCGAATCTCAAGCCGGAAACGTCCGAAGCCTTCGACATCGGTGTTGAGTGGCGCTCTGCGGATCAACGCCTGATGCTGGGCGCGACCGTGTTCGACCAGGAAACCGACAATCTCATCGATTTTTCCTTCACGGCTGGCTATGACAACATCGCATTTGTTGAGTCTCAGGGCATCGAACTGGTCGGCGCCTACAGCCTCACGGAATGGCTGAATGTTTCTGCGAACTACACCTATATCGACGCCGAAGACGGTGACGGCAACGAGCTCTCACGACTGCCGGAAAATTCCGCCAATGTGACGCTCTCTCTCGACCCTGAAGGCCCGTTCGCCGGATCCGTGATCGTGCGCCACAATGGCGAGGAAGCCAACACCAACGGCACCGACCTGGACAGCTGGACACGGCTCGACCTGACTGGACGCTACGACATCAATGAAAAGGTCGAGCTTTACGGGCGGATCGAGAACCTCTTTGATGAGGATTATCAGCAAATCCTAGGCTACGGCACGCCGGGAACGTCTGGTTCCCTCGGCATCCGCCTGCGATTCTAGGCACATAATGACGAGACTGATTGCCCCCCTGATCGCCCTGCTCCTGTCCGCATGCGGACAGGGCCTGGCACCGGAGGCAGAGCGGCCCGACCGCCCTGTACGGGTGGTCAGTCTCGATTATTGCGCGGATCAGTACGTCCTGAAACTTCTCGACCGGGAGCACATTCTGGCGCTCTCGCCCGATGCGGCGCGGGAGTTTTCCTATATGCGCGACGCTGCGGAGGGTTTGCCAACCGTCCGCCCCACCGCCGAAGACGTTCTCATCCTGAAGCCAGACCTCGTGGTGCGCACCTATGGAGGTGGGCCGAACGCGTCCGCCTTTTTCCGCAAGGCCGGTGTCCCAGTGGTGGATGTTGGCTGGACGCCTGACATCCCGTCCGTCATGGCGAACACGCAACGCATCGCGGACGAACTCGGCGAAAGCGAACGGGGTGCGGCCGTAAATGCGCAGATGCAACAAAGGCTGGCCGATCTCCGCCAGCGCACGGATGGGCAAGTCGCCCTCTACATGACCCCCGCCGGCGTAACGACGGGTCCGGGGTCGCTGATCCATGAAATGATCGAAGCTGCTGGCCTGACCAACATGCAGACCGAGCCTGGCTGGCGGTCCATTCCGCTGGAACGGCTCGCCTATGAAAAGCCAGATCTTGTCGCGGCCGCATTCTTTGGCTCCAGAACCAATCATCCCGACGCGTGGAGCCCCATGAAACATCCCGTTGCGCGGACACAGCTGACCAAGAGCGAGGTGGTCTCTCTCGAAGGCGCATGGACATCCTGCAGCGGCTGGTTTCTGATGGATGCCGTTGAAGCAATGGCGGAAGGGACAGAGCGATGATGCGTGACTCCCTTCTCATGCCTGCGCTGATCATCGCGAGTGTCATCGCCCTCGTCGCCGCCTGCTTCCTGGGCTCGACAGCGCTCCCGGCAGACCGCCTCCTGTCAGCCCTGTTCGGCGGCGCGAACGCCGGAGACCGGTTGGTCGTGTGGCAGATCCGCCTGCCCCGCGCGATCGCGGCCTATATTGTGGGCGCCGCCCTCGGCATCAGCGGCGCAGCGCTGCAGGGATTGCTAAGAAACCCTCTGGCCGAGCCCGGCGTGCTGGGCGTGTCAGCGTCGGCGTCCCTGATGGCTACGTTCTCGCTCTACTACGGCATCGCGACGATCACGCCCTGGGCCCTGCCAATCGCGGCAATTATTGGTGCACTGACGGCAACTGCGGTGATAACAATTGCGGCCCTGAGAACACAATCAGTGGTGACGCTCATCCTGATTGGAGTCGGCCTGTCCAGCTTTGCAGGAGCAGCGATGAGCTTGTTGATGAACCTGGCGCCGAACCCTTTCTCCCTCTCCGACATGATCAACTGGATGCTTGGCTCAGTCGCCAATCGCAGCTTTGACGAGATCAGGCTGGCTGCGCCGTTCATCCTTGCAGGCGGGCTGATCCTGTTCGCAACGCGGCGGGGCCTGTCCGCTCTGACTTTGGGCGAAGAGGCTGCAAGCGGCATCGGACTTGACCTTCGGCGGCAACGCATCGCGACCGTTGTGGGCGCGGGTCTGGCAACTGGCGGCGCAGTCGCCCTGGCTGGCGCGATCGGATTTGTCGGCATTGTCGCGCCGCACATCATCCGGCCATTCGTGGGACACGATCCGGCGCGCTCATTGATCCCGTCCGCGCTTCTTTCCGGTCTTATCCTTGTCGTTGCAGATATTTTCGTACGCCTGATCCCCACGTCATCGGAGCTTAAGCTCGGCGTCGTCGCCGCCCTGATCGGTGCACCAGCCTTTGTCTGGATCGCGATGCAAAGGCGGGCTGGAAATGACTGAGTTGACCGTAAAGAACGTCTCTGTCCATGCGGATAAGTCCATGCTGGTCGATGATGCGAGCTTTGCTTTGGCACGCGGGGAGTTTGTCGCGCTGCTCGGTCCGAACGGCGCAGGCAAGACCAGTCTCATTCGCGCCGCGATGGGGCTGCAGGATGTCAGCGCGGGACAACGCCTGCTAGGGGGAGCCGATGTAACGACGCTGTCACCAGCAGAACGCGCCCGTCAGATTGCCTACCTGCCCCAGACCCGTCCGCTCGCTTGGCCCAATTCGGTCCGAGACGTCGTGTCTCTCGGGCGGTTCAGTCATGGCGCGCCGCTTGGCCGCCTGAAAGGGCTGGACGCCGAGGCAGTTGACCGCGCGCTTCAGGCCTGCGGGCTCTCAGACCTCGCCACGCGCAAGACAAACACGCTGTCAGGCGGCGAACTGGCGCGCGTACACTGTGCCCGGGCCTTTGCCGCCGAAGCCCCCTTGCTGATCGCGGACGAGCCGATTGCCGCGCTCGACCCACGCCAGCAATTCCGAATTCTCGACCTGATCAAATCCTATGTCGACCACGGCGGCGGCGCGCTTGTCGTACTGCACGATATTCAGCTTGCGGCCCGGTATGCGTCGCGAATGATCTGGATGAAGGATGGCAGGATCGTCGCCGATGGACCACCAGCCGACACACTTACGCCTGATCGGCTCAAGGACATTTATGGCGTCACCGCCCGTATTGAGGGCACCCAGATCTTCATCGAAGGTGCTGTGTGACCGCTCGAGCCTTGATGTTGCAAGGCACCGGCTCTGACGTCGGAAAATCCGTGCTGACGGCTGCGCTTTGCCGTATTGCGCGTCGGCAAGGCTTGAGTGTGGCCCCATTCAAACCGCAGAACATGTCCAATAATGCAGCCGCCTGTCCCGGCGGCGGAGAAATTGGCCGGGCTCAGGCTCTGCAAGCACGTGCCGCGGGGCTGGAACTTCACACGGACATGAACCCTGTCCTGCTGAAGCCCCAGACCGACCGCGCGTCTCAGCTAGTGGTACATGGCAAAGCCCTGCGCGCGATGGAGGCGGCAGATTACATGGCAAGCCGTGATCAATTGATGGGCGCAGTCATGGAGAGCTTTGACCGGCTCGCTGAAAAGCATGATCTGATCATCGTCGAAGGCGCCGGCAGCCCAGCCGAAACCAATCTGCGCGCGCGCGATATTGCCAATATGGGGTTCGCGCGCCGTGCCGGCGTACCGGTCTGCCTGATTGGTGACATTGAAAAAGGCGGGGTCATCGCCAGCCTTGTTGGCACTCGGACAGTAATCGACAGGAAAGACGCGGCCATGATCCGCGCCTTTCTGGTCAACAAATTTCGCGGAGACCCGTCCTTGTTCGAAGATGGGGTCAGGGAGATTGAGCGACGCACGAAATGGCCGAGTCTGGGCGTTATCCCCTGGCTACCGGCTACGGCAAAACTGCCCGCCGAGGATGCTGTGGTGTTGGGCACGCCATCCACCCAATCCGGCAAGACGCTGAAGATTGCTGCCCCCATGTTTTCCCGGATGGCAAACTTCGATGATGCGGACCCGCTAAAGCTTGAGCCCGGCGTGGAGTTTGAATGGACCAGACCCGGACAGCCGATTCCGCGCGACGCCGATGTGGTCATTCTGTTTGGCACCAAATCCACTTTGGGTGAACTCGCCTTCATGCGCGCGCAGGGATGGGATCACGACATCCTGGCCCATGCTCGCGCGGGTGGTCGCGTTCTGGGCATTTGCGGTGGCTACCAGATGCTTGGACAATCCATCACAGACCCTCATGGCGTGGATGGTGAACCCGGCGAAGCGCTGGGGCTCGGCCTGCTGGATGTCGAAACGACAATGACCCGCCACAAGGACGTTCGCCCCGTTTCGAACGCGCAGACCTTTATCGGGTCAACGACATCCGGCTACGTCATTCATGTTGGTCGCACGAATGGCCCCGATACAGACCGTCCCTTTGCAACGCTGGAAGGTGAGAGAGACGGTGCACGCAATGGGAATGGCCGGGTCATGGGCACCTATTTTCACGGCGCTTTCGCAAACAATGAATTCCGGCGGGACTGGCTGGAGCATGTTGGCCACTCCGGACGATCCACGCTCGACTATGACGCGGCCGTTGACGGCGCCCTGGATGATTTGGCTGATGGCGTCGAGGCAAGCGTCGATGTTGAAGCGCTGCTGAATCTCGCCGAGCCAGTCGGCTGGCGCCGGGACAAAACATGATGCTTTACGCGCCACTCCTACTGGGCGCGTGGTTGATCGAAGCGCTGTTCGGCTGGCCCAAGCCATTGTTCAGTATTATCCGGCATCCTGTCGTCTGGTTGGGCTGGATAATTTCTGCGGCGGACAAACAACTAAACCGGCCGCTATGGCCCCACTGGATCAAATATGCATTAGGCGGATTATTCTCGTCACTGCTTATATTAGGCACAGCGGCATTTGCGTGGGCAGTATCGGATACCTTACCCAATACATGGTGGGGATGGCTGGTGGAATGCCTGATCGCCTCCTCACTTGTCGCGTCCCGCAGCCTGCACACGCACGTGGCCGCTGTGGCAATTCCCCTTGCATCCGGAAACATGGAGGCCGCGCGCAAAGCAGTTTCCATGATTGTTGGGCGTGACCCCAAACAGCTCGACGAAGCGGGCATTTCGCGCGCCGCCCTCGAAAGCCTCTCAGAGAACATGTCCGATGGCGTGATCGCACCGGTATTCTGGGGGGTACTGTTTGGATTGCCGGGCATTGCGGCCTACAAGGCTATCAATACACTCGACTCCATGATCGGACATCGCAGCGAACAGCACGAAGCCTTTGGAGGGTTTGCAGCAAGGCTGGACGATATCGCGAATTTGATACCGGCGCGCCTTACCGGATTGTTGATCACGCTGGCCAGCGGACGCCCGTCTTCGGTCGAAGTGATGATACGGGATGCGCGCAAGCATCGCTCGCCAAATGCAGGCTGGCCTGAAGCCGCAATGGCCGGGGCTCTGGATGTGCGCCTGTCGGGGCCGCGGCGTTATCAGGGCCAAACCAGCGACGACGCCTGGCTTAACCCGGGGCAACCTGACCCCACTGCCGAAGATGTGGCGAAGGGGTTGAATATCTATCGCAAGGCGTGTCTGCTTGGCATGGTTTTCGTCGCGCTGATTGCTGGTGTGGAGCTGATCTGATGTCAGATGATCTGTTGCATGGCGGTTCGCTTGACCGAATGCGGGCCGCTTTCCCGGATGCGTCAGAGCCCTGGCTGGACCTGTCCACAGGTATCAATCCCTGGCCCTATCCAGTAGAGCCTGCGAGCGCGGATGCGCTGCATCACCTGCCGACGCGAGAGGCCTATACCCGTTGCCTCGCCGCGATGACGAAAGCGTTGGGTGCACCCGCCGAGTCCATCCGCCTATCGCCGGGCAGCGAGCTACTGATCCGCTTGCTGCCGAAAATCATCTCACCTGAAAAGACCGTCGTGCTGTCTCCCTCCTACGGAGACCATCAGCAGGTCTGGAACGCGTCGTCAACTATTGTAATTGAAAGCGCTGATGCGCTCACTCATGCGGATACGGCAGACGCGATTGTGTTGTGCAACCCGAACAATCCTGACGGGCGCGTATTCTCTCTGGATGAACTCGAAATGGCTCGCGCCAGACTGGCGAGGCGTGGTGGCTGGCTGATTGTCGACGAAGCCTATGCAGATTTGAACCCGGGTTTCAGTCTTGCGCCGTGCGGAGGCGCGCCGGGACTAATTATTCTGCGCTCTTTCGGAAAGTTCTTCGGTCTGGCCGGTGTCCGCCTCGGCGCGGTCATGGCGCCGATGGACATATTAGACGCATTCGATCAGCTACTCGGTGTGTGGCCAGTCTCGGGGAATGCGCTGGAGATTGGTGCCGTTGCGTACTCCGATATGGACTGGCAAGCGGACATGCGCCGGCGTCTGTCAAAGCGGTGCAACAGGCTGGACGAGATACTCAGCGCACACCGATTAGGCCCTGTTCAGGGTACAGACCTCTTTCGATATGTCACCTGCGAGGACGCTCACACACTCTGGCGGGGGCTCGCCCAGCAGGGCATCTATGTCAGGCGTTTTGCGTGGTCGAACAGACATCTGCGCATCGGTCTGCCCGGCTCGGACTCGGATGAAGCCAGACTGAACGCTGCACTCAGCCTTTCAGTTTGAGTGGAAGCCCCGCCGCGACGAACTCGACCTGATCGCAGACTTTGGCGACGCGCTGGTTCAAACGTCCCTGTGCATCCCGGAATTTACGGCCAAGGCTTGTCTCCGGGACAAGCCCGAGACCGATCTCATTTGAGACGAGCGCAATGCTGCAATTTGATTGCGACAGTGCCTCGCACAAGGCGTCTGCTTCAGCTGCAAGATCGCGCTCATGATGGAACAGGTTTGATAACCAGAGCGTCAGGCAATCAATGAGGAGGAATTCATCCGAGCCTTCGTTTGCCTTGATGGAGCTGACGAGGTCCAGCGGCACTTCAAGCGTTCGCCAGCCTTGCCCCCTATCCGCCTGATGGCGTGCGATACGGTCTGCCATCTCCGTGTCCAGAGCCTCTGCCGTCGCGATGAAGACACGCTGCGGAGATGCCGCTTCGGCAAGCGATTGCGCGCGGGAACTCTTGCCGGAACGCGCTCCGCCGAGGATCAAATACTTGGTCATCGAGACCTAATGGCAGGACAGCGCGCAAAGCGCAAAGGCAATCCGGAACACATCAGGCAGGGGTATCGTCATCATCGTCCAGGATGCGGTAGGCCGGGCCTTGCATGTCATCGAACTGGCCGGACCGGATCGACCAGATGAACGCCCCGAGCCCGAGCAGGCCCAGCACGAGGGCAACGGGTATCAGATACACGATGATGGTCATATCGCCCTATTCCCCGATCTGGAGCCGCATGGCGTTCAATGTCACGATAATCGACGATAGCGACATCGCTATGGCGGCCACAAGCGGCGTGACGTTCCCCGTCACCGCGATCGGAACCGCGATGACGTTATAAGCTGCGGCGAGAGCGAAATTCTGGCGCATGATGGCGCGCGTCTTTCTGGCAACTTTGAGAATGAGCGGAATGGCCTGCATGCCGCCACCATAGACCGCGTCGCTGGCAGACTGGCTGATGTCGATCGCCGCGCCGGGCGCGAGCGAGGCATGGGCCAGAGATAACGCACCAGCATCATTCAACCCATCTCCAACCATGAGCACATGCGCATCCTGCGTGCGCAGCGCCTCCAGCCCGGCGACCTTGTCCTTGGGTTTGGCTTCGCCGGTCCAGTCACTGATGCCCAGAGAATTGGCCAGTGCGGATACCGAAGCGTTCTGGTCACCGGACACGATCTCAAGGCTGATGGACTGGTCACGCAACGTATCGAGCGCTTCACGCGCGCCGGGCTGAATGTCGTCTGTGAACTGGAATTTCACTTCTGGCTCATCCCCTCGCGAGAACCAGAGAGACGGTCCAGATGCTTCGCCATCGGCCTCCGCGCCGACCCATGCGGCAGAGCCCAAGCGCCAGATCATTCCGTCGAGTTCAGCTTCAAGACCGTGTCCGGCAATCTCTTTCACGTTTTCGGCTGCTGCCCCGACGCCTGCGGCTGACACCAGTGCGCGGGAGAGCGGATGGTGGCTGGCTCTGGCCAGACGGGCCGCGTCAGAGAGCAGGCGACTGGCCTCTTGTGAACGTGCCTCGAGCTGACGATCGCCGATCAAAATGGAGTTCAGCTTGGGTGTACCCAGAGTGAGCGTTCCCGTCTTGTCGAAAACGATATGATCAATCTCGGCTAGACGCTCAAACGCATCGCCTGAACGCAAATAGACGCCCTTTCGGAACAGGCGGCCCGCAGCAACAACTTGCGCCACCGGCGCAGCCAGTGCGAGCGCGCAGGGGCACGTGATGATCAATGTCGCCGCCGCAATCATTAGTGCGTCCGGCAGTGATGCCCCCAGCAGCAGCCAGCCAACACAGGCCAGCGCAGCCGTCGTGTGAACGAACGGCACATAGATAGAAACCGCACGATCCGCGATGCGGCGATAGGCAGACCGGCGCTGCTCGCCTGCTTCCAGCATTTCTCCAATCTGGGAAAGCAGCGAGTCCTCGACCGCCTTCAGCGCTTCTCCGCGCAGTTGCGCCGAAACATTGATTGCACCTGCGTGCAGCACCATCCCTGGCGAGAATGTGCGGGGAATGGACTCTCCGGTAACCAGGGACTCGTCGACATCACTTGTTCCGGCGAGGATGCGCATATCGACCATCGCGCGCTCACCCGGCGCAAGCAGGATATGGTCACCCGCGGCAACGTCGCTTGCAGCAACGGATACTGCCTCTCCATTATCGGCCACTCGCGTAACTGCGCTGGTCTGCATGGCTGCAAGCGCATTCGCTGCGGCGTGTGCCTGTCGGCGCAGACGCGCATCCAGAAAGCGTCCGATCAGCAAGAAGAAACAGAGCATCACAACGGCGTCGAAATAGGCGTGCTCGCCGCCGCGGAAGGTTTCGAACACGCTGACGCCAAACGCCAGACTAAGCGCGAGAGAAATCGGCACATCCATATTGGCGTGCCCATTGCTGAGCGCGGCCCAGGCAGAGCGGAAGAAATGCCGTCCAGAGAACAGGAGCACCGGCAGGGCGATTGCGCCCGACAGCGCGTGCAAGGTCTGGCGCGTCGCCTCGCCCATTTCTCCGTGCCCAGCCCAGACCGATACCGAGAGCAGCATGATGTTCGCCGCTGCGAAACCGGCAACACCCATTGAGATCAGGAGCGAACGTTCTTCACGGGCCTTGTTGACCGCCCCTTGGTCAGCAGCCTGCGCCGCCACGCCATAACCAAGATCGGCGACTGTCTGCGCAATACGGTCAGCCGCCAGCGAACCTTTCCACCGAACGCGCATCTGGCCATTGGACAAATTCAGGCGAGCTTGCGTGACCCCCGGCAAGGCAGACACGGATTTTTCGATCTTGCTGAGACAGCCACCACATTTCGCTCCGCGCACGACCAGATCGAGCGCATTCTCATCGCCGACATGTCGAACGAACCCCGCATAGCCCGTCTTGGTGGCCTTTTCTGCCGCGGGGGCCATACCGGACGGACAGCCCGGCGCAGTGCTCGTCAATGACGTCATGGTGTGATGACAATCCTCTTGTCGGCGCGAAACAGGATGTCATCCCCGGCGGGATCAATGACCTGAAACTGAACATCCCAGCGCCCTGCTGGCAAGTCGGACAAATTCACCGCATAGCTTCCAGATTGGAGAGGCTCCATCTCCACAATCTGGTCATGTGCCGTGCTCGCCGCCCGGCGTAGCTCGCTCGTCACCTGATACCCTATCAACGGATTTCCGTCGGCGTCGGTCAGGTCGAACACGAGATCACTGCCCACCATGCCGGCGGCGGCGCTCCATCCGAGTTGATCCTGCGCGGCTTTCGCTTCCAACGTGTGATTATAGTCCAGCCCTTGCAGGTAGGACTTCTTCACATCCTCGCCCGGAAAGCTGGTGATGGCATGGTAAAGGAACACGCCGTTCACAGCGAACATCACGCCGAAGAAACCAAGCATGATGAGGAGAACATGCCATCCCGTCAGCTTTCCCTTTGAGGGCACCTGTTCAGCACTCATGATCTGTCCAGTCATTGTTCAGCTCCTCTGAAAGACGAGATATTCACATCAGCCTCGCCTGTTTCCGCATCCTTGACGGTGAAGGTAATTTGCCGACGTGGTGCGCCGGCCTCTGCAGCGACAAGAATTCTATAGCGATCAACACCGAAGCCTTCGACGGGGAGTTCGAGCGTTTCGCCGCCCTCATGATCCATGCCGATAACCTTGAAGGAGAGGCCCTCCAGGCCCGCAACGTCCAGCAACATGGTCCGCGGCTCGCTGGCCTTGTTCACGAGCTTTAACGTGTAGCCATTCTGGATGCGCCCGTCAGACAGCATGACATATGGCGGAGAGCGGTCCTTCAGCACATTGGCCTCAAGAGTCGATTTGGTGGCAAGCCCCCAAACCATCAAAACTCCGATCACAGACATGACAACAGCGTATAGCAGAGTGCGCGCGCGAATGATCTTGTGCTTCGGCGGTGTGCAACCCTCGTTGCGCGCCGCGACAGCAATCTGTGTGTCGTAAGCTATCAGACCTTTGGGGCGACCGATCTTCACCATCATCTCGTCGCATGCATCAATGCACAAGGCGCAATGAATACACTCCAACTGCTCCCCATCGCGAATGTCGATTCCCATCGGGCAGACCTGAACGCATTGATCGCAGTCAATGCAGTCGCCACGCTCATCCCAGCTTTCGGACTTTCGCTTCGGACCACGCGGTTCCCCTCGGTCGTACCGATAGGTGACATTCAGAGCCTGTTCGTCGGTCAGAGCCCCCTGAATGCGCGGCCAGGGGCACATGTAGGTGCACACCTGCTCGCGCATGGTCCCTGCCAGGAAGTAGGTCGTAAGCGTCAAAATGCCGGCAAACCAATACGCAGTCAGCGGCGCTTCGCCCTTGAACCAGCCTGCTGCAACCGTAGGCGCATCATGCCAGTAGAGAATGAACGCGCCGCCTGTCCAGAACGCTATGATCAGCCAGACTGCATGTTTGCCGAGCTTTCTTGAAAGCTTGTTGACGGACCAGGGCGCCTTGTCCAGACGCATGCGCGCGGCGCGGTCGCCTTCGAAAGCGCGCTCGACCCAAATATAGAGATCCGTCCAGACCGTTTGCGGACAAGTGTATCCACACCAGACCCGCCCCAACAAAGACGTGACCAGAAACAAGAGCAGCGCAGCGAGGATGAGCCCACCGGCCATGAAGTGAATATCCTGCGGCCAGAGCTCAATGAAAAAGAAGTAGAATTTCTCACTGGCGAAATCCGCCAGCACCGCCTGGTCCGGTACGCCCTCACCGCGATTCCAGCGAACCCACGGCAATCCATAATAGACCCCCAGAGTGGCCGCCATCACGAGCCATTTGACCATCCTGAACTTGCCATGCGCAAGTTTGGGATAGATCTGCTTGCGCTTGGCATAAAGGTCTTCATGCCGCGGCGGCTCCCCACCCTGCTGGGCGGGGAGCGTGGCCGTTTTATCGATGAGGGTCGAACTGGCCATGTCGGGGTCTATTCGCCTCCGCTGAGCGAGTGAACGTAGACAGCGATCGCCTTGATCGTTGCGTCGTCGAGGCGGTCATCCCAGGCAGGCATGTGAGAATTACGGGCATTGTAAATCGTCGCCCGGATGTTCTCTTCACGACCGCCGTAGAGCCATTCCGCGTCGGTGAGGTTCGGTGCCCCCTGGGCGCGATCACCCGTTCCGTCCACGCCATGACACGTCGCACATTGCTGTTGGAAAATCGGCGCGGCACGGGAGACAGCCTCCGCATCATCGCTCCGGTCTGTCAGACTGAGCACATATTGCGCGAGATCATCAACTTGAGACCCTGTCAGAAGGCCGTCACGACCAAATGCCGGCATCGCAGAGAAGCGTGTTGCGTCATCCGCATCGTGACGGATGCCGTGGCGGATCGTGTACTCAATGCCGTCGAGAGAACCATCCCACAACCAGACATCATCTGCGAGAGCCGGATAGCCAATGGCACCCCGTCCACCCGCACCGTGACATGTGGCGCAGTTGTCTCCGAAGGCACTCTCGCCCATGGCGAGCGCGAATTGCTGCAAGGTACGGTCTGTCTCGATCGTCTCCAGATTGGCATCCAGCAGCACAACCGACTGCGCATCACGAGCCGACTGAAGGTCCGCAACGGCCTTGGCGACTTCCACACGGTCAGAATGACCCCTGACACCTTTCGTATTTGTTCCCATGCCTGGCAGAGCCGGAATGGCGGGCATCAGGATCATGTAAACGACGGCCCAGGCAATCGTCATGTACCAGACATACAGCCACCAGCGCGGCAACGGATTGTTCAGTTCCTTGATACCATCCCAGGAATGGCCGGTCGTCTCGACACCTGAGTGTTTATCAATGTCTTTGGTTTCATCAGTCATTTGATGGCCCCTTGTCTTCAAGCGGAGAATTTGCAGCGCGGTCGAAAGTTTCCTGATTGTTGGGCCAAAGCGCGTAGGCCAGAGCCGCCAGGAACATCAGGACGAAATAGACCAGGCCGCCGGTCTGAGCGAAACTTGAAAGTGCTTCATACATTCCGTGATCCTCCTAGCGACGGTTGCTGAGGTCGTTGGCCTCATAGGTTGAGAAGTCGACCAGCGTGCCGGTCATCTGGAGGTAGGCAACGATGGCATCCATCTCGGTGACGCGCGTGCGGTCTCCATCATAATCGCGATACTCAACCGAGCCGTCGCGACCTGCGATGCCGTCATACTCTTCGATCAGGCTGTCGAGATAGTCGTAGCCTTTCTCGTCCGGATCGGCCTGAGCATAGATATGGCCCGCGGCGTTCTCAATCATCTCATCCGTGTAGGGTACGCCAAGCATCCGCTCGGTCCGCAAACGCTCCTCGATCCGATCATAGTTGAGCTTCTTATCGGCCAGGAACGCATAAGGCGGCATGACACTCTCCGGCACCAGAGCGCGCGGATCCTTCAGGTGGTCGACCTGCCATTCAGCAGAATACTTGCCACCCACTCGGGCGAGATCCGGCCCCGTCCGCTTCGATCCCCACTGGAAGGGGTGGTCGTACATGCTTTCCGCGGCGAGAGAGTAGTGCCCGTAGCGCTCAACCTCATCCCGCAGGGGACGGACCATCTGGCTGTGGCAGACATAGCAGCCTTCGCGGATGTAGATGTCCCGGCCCATCAGTTCGAGGGGTGTATAGGGGCGCATCCCGTCAACCTTCTCGATCGTGTTGTCCATATAGGCGAGAGGGGCCATCTGGATCAGGCCGCCGATGGATACGACGACGAGGATGCCGATGGTGAGGAGCAGCGAATGCCGCTCCAGCAATCCATGTTTGTTCATAATGCTCATGGACAAGCTCCTATTCAGCAGGAACCAGCGTCGCGCGCGGCTCGGGGGTTGCGTAAGGGTCAGGCTTGGCATCAATCGGCTCTGCAGCGCCGTGGCCCATTGCGGAGCGCACGAGGTTGTAGGCCATGATCAGGGCACCGCTGAAGTACAGCAGACCACCCAAAGCACGGATCATGTAGCTGATATGCTTTGCCTCGACGGTTTCAACGAAGCTGTATTCGAGGAAGCCGTATTCATTGTAGGCGCGCCACATCAGACCTTCCATGATCCCGGCGAACCACATGGAAATCATGTAGAACAGGATGCCGATCGTGGAGATCCAGAAGTGCCACTCAACAAGAGACTTCGAGTACAGAGCTTTCTTCTTGTAAAGCCAGGGCACAAGGCAATAGAGCGCGCCGAAGCTGATATAGCCGACCCAGCCCAGCGCACCTGAATGCACGTGGCCAATGCCCCACTCCGTATAGTGGCTGAGCGAGTTCACCGCACGAACGGACATCAATGGTCCTTCAAAGGTCGCCATGCCATAGAAGGCCAGCGAGACCACCATCATGCGTACAACTGGATCCGTGCGCAGCTTGTCCCAAGCACCTGACAGCGTCATGACACCATTGATCATACCGCCCCAGCTAGGCATCCAGAGCATGATCGAGAACGTCATGCCAAGCGTCTGCGCCCATTGCGGCAGAGCCGTATAGTGCAAATGGTGCGGACCCGCCCAGATGTAGATGAAGATCAGGCTCCAGAAGTGCACGATCGACAGGCGGTAGGAATAAACCGGCCGATTCACCCGCTTCGGAATGAAGTAGTACATGATCGCCAGGAAGCCGGTCGTCAGGAAGAAGCCAACCGCGTTGTGGCCGTACCACCACTGCGTCATCGCATCTTGCACACCGGCAAAAACCTGAACGGACTTGGTGCCCGTCCAGCTGACCGGCACGGACAGATTGTTAACGATGTGCAGCATCGCGATGGTCACGATGAAGGACAGGTAGAACCAGTTTGCCACATAGATGTGCGGCTCTTTCCGCTTCCACAGTGTGCCAAGGAAGACGAGCAGGTAGGCCACCCAGACAATCGTCAGCCAGAGGTCCACATACCATTCCGGCTCAGCGTATTCTTTCGACTGCGTAACGCCGAGCAGATAGCCCGTTGCTGCCAGAACGATGAAGAACTGATAGCCCCAGAAAACAAACCAAGGCCACATTCCGCCAGCAATCCGCGTGCGGCAGGTGCGCTGAACCACGTAAAAGCTTGTCGCCAGCAACACGTTGCCGCCAAATGCAAAGATCACTGCACTTGTGTGCAGCGGTCTCAAGCGACCAAAGTTCGTCCAGCCCCATTCAGGAAAATAAAAGATGTTCGGAAAGGTCAGCTGCAATGCGATGACCACACCGACCAGAAGCCCCGCGATGCCCCAGAACATGGAGGCAAACACGCCATACTTGACCAGCGTGTCTTCGTATTTGGTCTCATCAAACGGATTGCGGTCCAGCAGATTGCCAGCCCACATCCCCGTCCCGACGAGAAATGCCGTGACAAGCGCGATGAATGTCATCGCCTGAATGCTCATGGCGTGATCAATCGTGCGACCTGCGATGATCAGGGCAAGCACCCCGAATATCGCAACGGCAACCGAGACAGTCGCAATGCTGCCCCGGCTACTGTTTGAAGCAATGGAATTTGGTGTCATCATACTAACTAAGCCCCTTCCGCAGAGCGTTGCGGTTCACTCGTATGACGCCTGATTACGGTGATCGCCTCGGCCCGCGTATAGGGGCTTTCCCGTATGGGACAGTTGGTCCGCATTTTCTATGAAACGGCATCAATTGAAGGGACTTCGATGTGAAAACGACATTCGCCTATCTCGCCTCAGCCGCGCTGCTGACTGTCGGCCTCGTAAAGATGGCCGTTCAGGCCTCGACGCAATCCACCCTTTTGATTCCAACCTGCTTAGGCCAATCGGTCGCCCTTCCTGTCGCGAGCGCAGGAACGCCGCTACTTCACTGCTGGGGATGCTATACGGCGGCGCTCGGAGCAGTTGGCCTGACTGTTCTGGCTGCCAATGGCCTGAAGCAAACACGCCAGCGCCGAGTGTCTGCGCTTTCCTAATTGACCGACTACTCTTACAGTCGACGGGATATGACCGATCCCTTGTCTGACCTCTGGCGTATTGAGAATTCCGAGTTCCAGGACTCGAGTTCGCTTCAGTCAATCCTGTCGTCGATTTTGCAGTCTGTACCGGACGCGATGATCGTGATCGATGATCGCGGAATCATCATGGCGTTCAGCCGTGCGGCAGAAACCCTGTTCGGTTACAAATCCGAAGATGTCGTGGGCGAGAACATCAAATGCCTCATGACCGATACCGATCAATCCCATCATGACCAGTACATCCGCAACTATCTGACGACCGGCGAGCGCCAGATCATCGGCATCGGCCGTATCGTGGAAGCGCGCCTTGCCAATGGCGACTCTATCCCGGTGGAACTCAAGATCGGAGAGGCAAACATTGGCGAGCGCAAACTGTTCACCGGCTTCATCCGCGACATCACAGAGAAACAGGCCAATGTGCACCGTATTGGCGAGTTGCAGGCGGAGCTAAGCAATTTTTCTCGGTTGAGTGCGGTCGGCACAATGGCGTCCGCGATGGCGCATGAGCTGAACCAGCCGCTGACCGCCGTGGCGAATTATCTGGAAGCCGCCCGCGACATGCTGGACGATCCAAGCCCCGATAACCTTGCAATGGTACAGGAAGCGATGGCCGCCGCTGCCGAACAATCCATCCGGGCCGGACAGATTGTACGCCGCCTGAGGGATTACGTTTCTCGCGGTGAACTGGACTTGCGCCCCTTCCCGCTCAAGGAAATTATCGACGACGCTGTCACAATCGCCAAAGTGGGGATCGACGGCCCCCTTGCCCGGGTCGTGTTGCGACTTGACGATCCCGATGTGAAGGTGATGGCGGATCGACTGCAATTGCGTCAGGTATTCGCGAATCTGGTTCGCAACGCAATCGAAGCGCTGGCCGAAACGGAAAACCCGCAAGTCTGGATCCATGGACGGCAGGCCGGCGAGGAGATTATCGTGGAAGTACGCGACAATGGGCCCGGCCTTTCCGAAGACTTGCTCCACTCGCCCTTCGAAGCGTTCCAGACCACAAAAGCCACAGGCATGGGACTGGGACTATCGATCTGCCAAACCATAGTCGAGGCACATGGCAGCAGCATTCAAGTTGCATCAGAACCGGGTACTGGAGCCTGCTTCACCTTTACGCTAAGAATCGCCTCGGACGTGGCAATGTGAGCTCGAAATGACCAAAACCATTTTCCTCGTGGATGACGACGAAGCCATTCGGCACTCGGCAAGCTTCATGCTGCGCCACGCCGGCTACACGGTGAAGACGTTCCCGGATGGAATGACCTTCCTCGACGCATACGCCCCAAACGATTCGGCTTGCATCCTTCTGGACGTTCGGATGCCTGGAATGGATGGCCTGGCAGTGCAGCAGGCTCTGTCAGAACGTGGGAACAAGATGCCGATCATCGTGCTCACAGGACATGGAGACGTGTCCGTCGCGGTGCAGGCAATGAAGAATGGCGCGATCGAATTCCTCGAAAAACCGTACGAAAAGAAGGCATTGCTGGAAGCCATCGAAAATGGCTTCAATCGTATTGCCGACCATGCTGCCGAAGCAGACCAACGCAGCGAAGCCGTCGCGAAGCTCACCCGGTTGACTGGACGGGAATCTGAAGTGCTTGATTGCCTGGTGGACGGAATGACCAACAAGGCCATAGCGGAAACCCTGTCGATTTCTCCCCGCACCGTCGAGATCCACCGTGCCAATCTGATGGAGAAACTGGAAGCCGACAGCCTGTCCGCTGCGCTTCGCATAGCTTTCACGGCAGACCGCGGTCGCGAGCTGCCTCGTTAGGTAGGTGTACTTAGAGACGCGCGATCTCTCCGTTCGTAGATATGGGATTCTATGAACGTTGAGATCAGCCATCCATGAACCAATCCGCGCACCAGCCCGAATTGCTCAGAATTGCTCTCGTCGAAGACGATGAGGAAGTCCGCTACTCCTTGATGATGCTGCTTAGGTCACGTGGCTTCGCGGTCGACTCCTACAGGAATGGTATGGAGATCCTGATGAACCAACCGAGCCTGCAAGTGGATTGCCTGTTGATCGACTATAAGCTGCCGCGATTTGACGGAATTGACTTGCTGGAAAAAATGCGCGTGGCTGGCACCACAACGCCCGCTGTTCTTATCACAGGCTATTACTCTCCCCACCTGAAAGCGCGTGCGCTCAAAGCGGGCTTTACAGACGTCGTCGAGAAATCCTCAAAACCGCAAGACGTACTCAATTGCCTCGCGACTGCGACCGGGCAAATCCACTAACATTTTGCCGCAGGCGAATTGATCCGTTCAGGACCAGTCTACAGTCCTGACCAATCTCAAGAAGGCGCTTGGGTCCCAGTACCCTCAGATTCCGGTGCGGCGTCCGCCACCCAATCTGGCCCCTTCAGTGCGACATAAATTGCGGGGATCACCAGCACGGTCAACGCGGTGGATGACGCCAGCCCGAACAGGAGCGAGATTGCCAAGCCCTGGAAAATCGGGTCCGTCAGAATCACAGCTGCGCCAATCATTGCGGCCAAAGCTGTCAGCAGGATCGGCTTGAACCGAATGGCCCCCGCATCCAGCAAGACTTCCCGCAAGGGCCGGTCCGCGAACTGACCGTGGCGAACAAAATCCACCAAGAGAATCGAATTTCTCACGATGATGCCCGCGAGTGCAATGAAGCCAATCATCGATGTCGCCGTGAATGCCGCCCCGAATATCCAGTGCCCCAGCATGATCCCGATCAGCGTGAGTGGCACTGGCGTCAGGATCACCAAGGGAGTTCTGAATGTACCAAACTGCGCGACCACGAGTATGTAGATGGCCACGAGAGCTACGCCGAACGCCAAGCCCATATCCCGGAATGTGACATAGGTGATCTCCCACTCCCCATCCCACAACAATGATGGCTTTGATTCATCCGCCGGCTGACCATAAAGGCGTATTTCAGGTGCCTCCAGCCCCGCCGCAGCCCAATCATAAGCGTCGACACGGTCCTGGATTTCCATCATTCCGTAAATAGGCGCCTCAAATCGGCCGGCCAATTCTCCCATGACCATGTCGGCGAAATAGCCATCCCGACGGAAGATCGTGGCTGAGCCGGATTCCATGCGCGCATCGACCAACGTACCCAGCTCAACAGCCTGGGCACCCGGCTGGACCGGCACTGGCAGACTGGCCGTGCGTTCTGACCAGACCTGTGAGGACTTCGGCAGCCGAACCGCAACAGACAAGGGGTCCCGCCCACCACCGCGCGGGGCCACACCAACGATCTTTCCAGAATAAATCAGCGCCAGCGCATCCAGCACATCCTGCTCGGCAACACCTCGGTCAGACGCGGTTGTCTCATCGACGGAAAGAAGCAGTCGAGGTTGCGGACCACCGAAAGAGTTGTCGACGTCCACAATATACTCGGTTTCCCGAAACAATTGTTCTACAATTTCTGCGGTCCTGCGCCGCGTCTCCGCATCCGGCCCATAGATTTCAGCCAGCAATGTCGACAGGACAGGAGGCCCAGGAGGCACTTCCACGACTTTGACACTGGCGCCATCAGGCAGCGGAATCTCTCTCAACTGAATTCTCAGATCGAGCGCAATCTCGTGACTGGACCTGTTGCGATGGCTCTTTTCAAGCAGATTGACCTGAAGATCACCAAGCTCCGGAGAAGACCGAAGGAAATAGTGCCGCACCAGTCCATTGAAGTTGAACGGCGCCGCCGTACCAGCATAAGCCTGAATGGACTCGACCTCATCGACATCGTACATCGTTGCCGCCAACGCAAACAGCGTGCGTTCAGTTTCTTCCAGAGCCGTCCCCTCTGGCATGTCGAGAACGATCTGTATTTCAGATTTGTTGTCGAACGGCAGCAGCTTCACCGTCACGGCTTTGGTTACAAACAGCATCAAGGATGCAAGTGTCGCCACACCGACTATGCCAAGAAATATCCAGGCATTGCGGCGGCTTTCCACAATCGGACCAGCAACAGTGCGATAGAACCGCCCCAAACGGCTTTCTTTCTCATCAGAATGCTCATGAACAGGTGCCCTGCCCGCGATCTTCATCAAAAGCCATGGCGCGATCCCTACAGCGACAAAAAATGAAAACAGCATTGCTGCAGAAGCATTTGCCGGGATCGGCGCCATGTACGGACCCATAAGTCCTGAAACGAACATCATCGGCAGCAAAGCAGCTATGACGGTCAATGTCGCGACGATTGTCGGATTCCCGACTTCAGCCACGGCATCAATCGCAGCCTGCACGCGTGGTCGCCCATCCCGCATGGACCAGTGTCGCGCTATGTTCTCGATAATGACGATCGCATCATCCACCAGAATACCGATGGAAAAGATGAGCGCAAACAAACTGACCCGGTTAATCGTATAGCCCATCATAAGTGAGGCAAAGAGCGTTAGCAGGATGGTTGTCGGAATAACGATCAGCGTAACAATCGCTTCTCTCCATCCAATTGCGAATGCGATCAGGACCACAATGGACACTGTCGCAAGCGCCAGATGGAAGAGCAATTCATTGGCCTTGTGGTTCGCCGTCTCGCCATAGTTTCGCGTCACGGCGATATGGACGCCTTCCGGTATCATTTCCCGTTCGAGCAGCTCAAGTCGCTCAAGAATTTGGTCTGCAACAACAACCGCATTCGCCCCCGGCCGCTTGGCAAGTGAGAGCGTCACAGCGGGTAAGGCTTCGAACTCTGCACGCGACGAATTTCGCTCAAGCGTCCACGCGCGTGCCTCAGTCTCAATACCGGCGACTTCGACGCGCGCGATATCCGACAAGTATATTGTGCGACCATCGGGAGCCCGGATTTCAAGACGTTCCAGATCCCCTATGGCGGATATGCGATCCCCCGCCTGAACGATGATGGATTCCCCTGCCCCACGCGCAGCTCCAATGGGGCGCGCCTGAACGGCCTGCGAAACGGTATCAACCAACGCCTGTAGTGGAACACTATATGACGACAGGGCCTCAATATCGGGCTCGACACGCAGCTCAAGGCTACGACCACCAATCACGTCTGTCAGGCCGACATCTTCGACCTTCACGAGTTCTTTCAGAACCTCGTCCGCCAGCATCCGCAAGCTCGTGTCGTTCCAGACATGGCCCGTCCAAGGCTCAGGCGACAGGGTAAGCGTAACGATCGGAACATCATCAATGCCGCGGCCGACAACTTGTGGCATGGGCACTTCTGGCGGAATACGATCAATATTTGCGCGGATCTTTTCATGGATTCGCAGGATCGCGTCATCGGCATCAGTCCCAACCATGAAGCGAGCGGTTACAATCGCTCCATCGTCCCGGCTTTGACTGTATACATGCTCAACATCAGGGATCGCCTTGACAATTTCCTCCAGCGGCTCCGTAACCTGTTCAACCGTGTCGGCTGCGCGCAGGCCCGGGGACTGTACCAGAATGTCCACCATCGGAACGGAGATTTGCGGCTCCTCCTCGCGAGGAATCGTCAGCAGTGCAACCAAACCGACCGCAAGAGCAGCCAGCAGGATCAATGGCGTCAGCGGCGAACGGATGGTTGCCCGTGTGATAGAACCCGAAACATCCGCCTTCATGAGCTTTTCGTTCCCGGCAAGGCAATTACGTCTCCCGGTCGCAGCCCCGACAGAACTTCATAAACTCCTTTGGCAACCAGCGGCTCGGCTAAAACGACAGGGGCATCAACATATCTGTCCCCAATCTTCACCCGCACAAAATCTACGCCATACCGCGTCGTGACATACTCCTGGGGAAGAATGATCGCCCGCCGGTCACCAACTGGCGCAAGCACGTCGGCTCGCTCCCCAACCAAGGCATTGAGCCCGCCCTCGACAACAGCATCAGCCACCACAGCGCCATCCTTGAGTGCTGGGTAAACCTTTTCAATCCTGGCCGTCCTAATGGCATCATCTCGTGCGGGAAGCCGAATGGATATTTCGCCGCCCTCAGATAGATAGCTCAAATGTCGCTCAGGCAGAGACAAGCGTACCAGGCCGTCCAGGGTCGCTAGAGTGGCGATGACTTGTCCTGGGGACACGACACTGCCCTCTACCACCGAGACATCAGTCACCCGCGAGTCCGCAGGCGCCCGCACATAGCCTTCTCCCTGTCGGGCAACGAGACTGCGGCGCTCCTCTATGGCCGAGGCTCTGTTCGACTTCATCACATTGAGCGCCGCCGCTTCCTGATCATATCGAGCCTTGGGATAAAAACCGTCCGCCAGTAGTTTCTCAGCGCGCGCGAGATCCGCTTCTTGCTGGGTCACTTGCTCTGTCAGGCCATCAATTCGGGACTGAATGGCGTTGATCTGGGGTGCGATCGTGTCGTCAGCAATGAACGCAACAACGTCACCAGCCTTCACTGTATCACCCTCATCTATACCAAGCTGGGTCACGATGCCTTGCAGCCGAGAGCGGGCCATTGCCGTATCGCTGGCCTCAATGCGGCCAACGACGGGTCGGTAGTCCGTGACGATGCTCTCCTCCACCGTCATGGTTTGGGTAGCAGCAATCGGACTACTTGCCAGACAGACTGCGAAGCTGGCCAAAGCAAATCGGATCATCTCAATAATCCCCCTTGTCCACGACAGTCCCGGTGGCTGGATCAATCCGAATGCACGGCTGTCCAGTTGATCTCCAGGCAGCAATTCCCCCAGCCATATGAGCGGCCTCAACCCCAATCTCCTTCATGAACTTTTCCAAGGCCATGCGGGATCTTTTGCCGGAACCGCACTGAAAAATGATCTGGCGGTGTCCGTCAGTCGGAAGCGCCTTTGGCTCGAAAGTCGACAATGGGTGCAGTAAAGCACCATGGATCCGCTCGTTCGCGAACTCCGCCGGCTCACGTACATCGACAAGCAATATGTTTCCGGCCTTCAGGTCAGCCAGAACTTGTTCGGGTTTCACGTCATACTTGTCTGCCATGTTCATCAAAGCTCCCTGCTTGCTGGTGATTGCGCACCACGCATTTGATCTAGGTCATCAATACTCGCTCCCATATAAGTAGCATTGCGTATTTGCGAAAGTGCTAATATACAATATCTCTCCTGCATGGAGGATTGGTCATGGCAAAAGTCGTAATTCTCGGCGCCGGATTGGGTGGGCTTATTGCAGCCTTCGAAATCAAGAAAACGCTCGGCGATCAACACGATGTCGCGATCATCAGCGAGACCGACTACTACCAGTTTCAGCCTTCAAACCCTTGGGTGATCGTGGGATGGCGCCAACGCTCGGATATAACCATCGACCTTGCCAAACCCCTGAAAAAGCGAGGCGTTGAACTGATTGTCGGCAAAGCGGAAAAGGTCGTCCCCGCAGAAAAATGCGTTCGAATGCCGAATGGCGACCGCATCTCCTATGACTATCTCGTAATTGCCACAGGACCCGAGCTTGCATTCGATGAAATTGAAGGCCTCGGCCCACGCGGCCACACACAATCCGTGTGCCATATTGATCATGCGGAACAAGGATTCGCGGCCTTTGAAGCCTTTTGCAGGGACCCCGGACCAATTGTGATCGGTGCAGCGCAGGGGGCATCCTGCTTTGGACCTGCGTACGAAACTGCTATGATCATCGAGACGGAACTGCGTAAACGGAAGATCCGAGATCAGGTTCCAATGACCTTTATCACGCCTGAACCCTATATCGGTCACCTCGGCCTCGACGGTGTGGGCGACACAAAGGGCTTGCTGGAAAGCGAAATGCGCGAACGGCATATAAAATGGATTGTCAACGCACGCGTTTCAGCAGCCAAAGCGACTTCAATCGAGGTAGAAGAACTTGATTTGAATGGGAACGTTGTGAAGAAACACGACCTTCCGTCCAAGTTTTCAATGCTCATGCCACCATTTCAGGGCGTGGAGGCCGTTCGCGGCGTCGACAATTTGGTCAATCCAAAAGGCTTCATCCTCACGGATGAGTTTCAGCGAAATCCGACCTGGCCAGATATCTTCGGTATTGGCGTCTGCATCGCAATACCGTCCATGGGACAAACACCCGTACCCGTCGGCGTCCCAAAGACAGGCTTCATGATCGAGTCAATGGTTGAGGCGACCGCGCGGAACATCAAGCAGCTGATTGATGGCGAGGTTCCAACTCACAAGGCAACATGGAATGCAATTTGCCTGGCGGACTTCGGGGATGGCGGCGTTGCCTTTGTCGCACAGCCACAGATCCCACCGAGAAATGTCAACTGGTCGGCCTCAGGTCGTTGGGTTCACATGGCGAAAGCCGGTTTCGAAAAATACTTCCTGCACAAACTGAGAACCGGAAAATCAGAGACCTTCTACGAAAATGCCGCCCTCGGACTTTTGAAGACTCACAAACTGAAAGGTCACTCTTGATAATGGCGACCAAACACATTGTTTGCACAAAATGCGGCAGGATAAACCGAGTGCCCACTGACAAGCAATTGGCAAGCGGCCAGTGTGGGGCATGTCAGTCAAAGCTCTCAGCCGACACGCCAATTGATATCAGCGAAACCGTATTGAATCGCTTGTTGGCGAAAGATGAGGGCTCATTCCTACTAGATGTTTGGGCGCCTTGGTGCGGCCCCTGTCGAATGATGGCACCAGCCTACATGGAAACAGCAAAGCACTATGGCGGAGCTTTGCGTTTTCTGAAACTGAACACTGAAGCGTTTCCGAATGCTGGCGCGGCATTGAACGTTCGCGGAATTCCCGCCCTGCTCATGTTTCAATCCGGCTCCATCGTGGATCAGCGCGCAGGAGTCATGACATCGCAAATGATGACCAAATGGATCGACAACTCAAACATCGCAGCGTCTCTAACGGAAATCTGACTTAACACGGAGTATTGCAATGAACCTTGACCGCGCCGTTCTGGCATTCGCAGGCTTGATCGTTCTCGTGAGCCTTGCCCTCGGATACTGGGTTTCGCCCTACTGGCTGCTTCTTACCGCGTTTGCTGGCCTAAACATGGTTCAGGCTGCTTTCACGGGATTCTGCCCCGCGGCACTGATCTTCAAACTGTTCGGCGTCCGCAGCGGCTCTGCGTTTCGCTGAAGGATCATGAAGGCCGAAAAACGCTTTTGCCCCACCTCAATCAAAGCGCCCCTCGCCTGAATACCAGGCAAGGGGCGCTGTCTTTTAAACCGATCTGACTGGATCTAGAACTTAGCCGTCAGACTGACCGAGAAGGTCTGACCACGATCATACGTATTGAACTCAGTACGTCCAAGTTCACCTTCGCTGATCTGATACTCTTCATGAGCTTCATCAAGCAGGTTGCGCCCGCTCAGCCCCAGCGTGAATTCGCGTCCAACCACTTCGAAATCACGGTTGTAGACGAGGTCCAACTGAATACCTGGATCTTCGATGATATCCGGCAGAGCCGCGCCTGGCAGATCAATGCCGCGCTGGAGAATACGATCATCAACCCAACCCACGAGTAGAGTGAGCTGTTCGACGTCAGATTCCCAACCAAACTGAGCGTTCAGAATGTTTTCCGGCGTTCCTTGCAAGTCAGATCCATCCAGACCGAAGAAGCTGGCGTCACGGAGAGACCGGGAAATCGGATCGAAAACCTGATCATTCTCATCAGCCTGCACTTCTGAAGACGTGTAGGTGTAGTTGATGGAGAACCGGCCGTCGCGATCGTTGAAGAACGAATTATCGAACGGGAATTCGAACAGAGTACGATACTCGAATTCACCGCCGAACAGTTCGGCTTTCGGTGAGTTGATGAACGTTGTTTCAAACACGAAGGTTGAAGTGGAGTACTGGATTTCCTCGATAGGATTTTCCAGTTCCTTGTAGAAACCTGCAATCGTGATGAACTCGTTCGGGCCAAGATAGTACTCGAGGCGCGCATCGTAGTTTGTCAGCTCTGTATCGACCAGCCCGTTATTACCCCGATAGGAGCGCTCACTTTCTGGATCGAAATAATTCGAAAGAGCGAGTTCCCGGAATTGTGGGCGAGCAATTGTCTGGGAATATCCAAGACGCAGTTGCAGATCTTCAGCGAAGTTCCACGTGAACGTCAAGGATGGCAGCAGATAGTCATTTTCGAGATCGACTGCACCGGCGCCTTCATTGCCGAAACGGTCGAAGGTGTTGACTGTCTGCTGGGCTTCTTCATAGCGAAGGCCCAGCGTGGTCTGGATGAAGTCCGTCCACTCAATGTCGCCCTCGACATAGGCGGCATAAACATCCAACTGACCCTCATAGGAGTCGTTTGGCGTGGTGATTTCCTGCAGCACGAAACGCTGTGGGTCGATATTGTCAGGGCTGAACAGGAAGTCGGGGCGTTGGATCTGAATATCTTCAGAGATCGAGTTGCCGCCGGCAAAACGGAAAGCGTAGAAATTGTATTCACGCTCGGTCGAGGAAACGTCAAAACCGCCCGACAGGACCGCCTCACGGGAATCGCTCAGCTCAATTGTGTATTCCGCATCGCCGCCGATTCCTTTGATATCATCGGTAAGGTCGGAGAAGCGAATGTCGTAGCTGTTCGCGACCTGATAGGCCGGAACACCGTCATCGTTGATGTAGCGACGAAGCGAACGCTCATACGGCGCGTCACGCGTCGATTGAGCGACCGAACCGCGCCAGGACAGGACGAGATCATCAAACGTGTGCTCGCCGCGAAGCTGACCAAACAGAAGGCCCCGCTCAAACCAGCCTGAGGATTCGTCGAAGATTTCGCCAGAGCTACCCTGCGCGTTGAAGTCCGTACCGGTATCAATCTGGGCTTCTTTCGACGTGTCATGCACGTAGAATACAGTCGCCTGGACTTCATGACCGGAATACCAGTTGATGGTCGCAGAACTTAGTGCGTTAACGGTCGCGTTGTAGTTCGTTTCCAGCGTCTGATAGTCGTTTCCGAGCACACCGCCCTGAACAAATTGGCGAGTCGCTTGCTTGGTGGCCCAACCGGAGTCAAATCCGGCAACACCAATGATGCCGAGGTCAAACTCCTTGCCTTCAACAATCCGGCCAAACTCAACAGAACCGTTATAGTTTGGTTCCAGGTCCTTTTCCTGAATGACATTCAGAGGCGTGTTTACGAGGCTCTCACCCACAGCTTCGATGGCGTCGTCATCAAGGCTGTTCAAGCTTTGGTCCAGGCTCAGTACGAGTCCCAATGGTTGCGGGAAATTGCGCAGACCATCATCATAACCGCTCCAGTCCGTGTCAGAACCGCGAACGAAGATGCCCTTGTCGAAGGTGGTCGCCGTGTTTGCACTGGCACCAAGCTTTACGTGAAAGAAGTTCTCGTTTGGTTGGCGAAGCGTTTGCAGGTCGATGATGCCGCCACCGAATTCGCCCGGATAGTTTACCGAGAAGGTTTTTTGGACGGTTGCACCGTCAAGAGCGTTAGACGGAAACAGGTCCAGTGGAACTGTCCGGCGAAGTGGTTCTGGACTGGGAAGCGGCGAACCGTTCAAAAGTGCCGCCGAGTAGCGGTCACCCAGACCGCGAACATAGGCAAATTTGTCCGAAACAATACTAAGACCCGACAAGCGGGTCAGTGCGAGCGCAGCGTTGGAGTCGCCTTGGCGAGCCAAGTCTTCCGGCGCGAGAAACGATGCGACCTGCGACGTTTCACGTTGGGGTGCGGGGATGTACTCGCCTCGAACAACAACCGTTTCCAGTTCACGTGCTTCTTCGGCGGTTTCTTCCTGCTCAGATGGAGCTTCTTGCGCAACGGCGGGAATGTGGTTTGCCAGGGCTAGCGCTGTCCCGAACAGCAAAGTCCCTTTTAGCAATTGGTGTCTCATGAGACTGTCCTTGTGAATTTTTACCCAGTCGTTCGTGATAGAAATGCCCCTCGAACTCTCGGGAAATACAAACCTGTGTAGGTGCAAGGTGCGGGCAACGCTCGTTGCCCGCACCCCGCAAATGCCTCTGGCTAGCAAGCGTCGCTAGCTTCCAGTCCGCAGGACCATCCCTGCCACCATGTGTCAGAGCTGTCCTTGACGGCGCCGATGTAATCAACCGGGTCGAGATCGGACGAAATCGTCGTGACATCAAATGCAGTGACACCAGACTCGGCGGCTCCATTTACAAACGTGGAAGACAGCGTCGACGCGGTCGTCGTTGAGTTGTTTGTGCCAGCTGCAACAGACGCTTCAGCGATTGCCGTTTCGGAATTCGACGTGGTTAGGCCGAGGTCACAGTCAAACAGTACCGAGTCGAAAGCGGGGTCCGATCCGGCATCATACGTCGTGTTGCCATCACCGGCGCTATCCTGCCAACGCATGCACTCTTTTCCGTAGTTCACAACGCCGTTGACGTAACGACCAACCGTACCTGTGTTCAGGCGGAAGGCGTTCGTGCGGTTACCGACGAAAGTGAAGTTGGAAATTTTGGCGTTCGACAGTGGCGTGACACCAGAACCAGCGCTGGAGGCTTCAACGATATTGTCACCGCCGCTTTCGCGCTGAACCACGATGGCATACTGAATGGAGCCATTGTAGCCATTGTCCGTATCGATCGAGTCATCGTCGTTGCCGGTCAGCACCAGGTACTTCACGTTGACGCCGCCACCGAAGAATTCGACCCCGTCGTCCGCGTTGTTGTGGACCTGAATGTATTCAACTTCAGTTCCGGTTCCAACACCAGCGAAGGTGATGCCGTTCAGTTCGTTACCAGCTGTGTTGATTGCGAAGCCAGCGTGGCGAACTTGTGTGAAGCGGATCGAGCCGCTGTCATCATCAGCGGTTGCACCACCGTAAACGGCTTCTGGATTGGTCACACCTTCAACGAGGTTTTCACATGCGACCGTGCCTGGCGTTGCAGCGTCACGGCAGCGATTGATTGGTGCGCGGCCGAGAATAACCACGCCGCCCCATTCACCGATGGCATTTTCTGCATCAACCTGGCTGTTCGTAAGATCAGCCTCAGACGTCATGATGACGGGGTTCTCGCGAGTACCGTTGGAGAAGATCTGCGAACCGCGGTTCACAACGATGTAGTCTTCACCCTCATCACCGAACATGGTCACGCCAGATTCGATAGTCAGGGCAGCTGGGTCGCCATCCGTAGCGGAACCGTCAGCACCGACGTCGATACCGACATCAACCCGTCCAACGATTTCGTAGATGTTGCCACGGGTCAGGCGGACATCGTCCGTCAGGATACCGCTGACTTGGCAGACATTCTGACCTTGGAGGTCAAAGCCGCTATCGGTTGTTCCGGATGGGCATTCAGGCTCAGGGAACACTGCGAATGACCAACCAGACGCCCAGTTTTCCGTGACCGATTCGTCGGGACCAAATGCACCGATGTAGGTGACAGGCTCGAAGAAGCTGGACAGCGTCGTTGCATCAAATGGCGTGACAGCCTGCTCGTTCGGTCCAGGGAAGAACTGCGAAGCGAGGGAGTCGCTGACGTCGGTTGAGTTGTTGGTACCTGCCGCAACAGATGCTTCAGCGGTTGCCGTTTCGGAGTTGCTCGTGGTCAGGCCGAGGTCACAGTCGAACAGGACCGAGTCAAAAGCCGGATCAGAACCAGCCGTAAATCCGGCAGTGCCATCACCAGCACTATCCTGCCAGCGCATACATTCCTTGCCGTAGTTCACGACGCCGTTGACATAGCGGCCAACCGTACCTGTGTTCAGGCGGAAAGCGTTCGTACGATTACCGACGAAGGTGAAGTTGGAAATGTTCGCGTTTGAAAGTGGCGTTACACCGTTCCCGGCGCTGGATGCTTCCACAATGTTGTCACCACCGTTTTCACGTTGAGTGACCAGAGCGTACTGAATTGAGCCTTGGTAGCCGTTGTCAGTGTCGATGGAGTCATCATCGTTGCCGGTCAGCACGAGGTGGCGAACGTTGACGTTTCCGCCGAAGAACTCGACGCCGTCGTCAGAGTTGTTGTGAACCTGAACATAATCGACGGTCGTGCCGTTGCCGACACCTGCGAAGGTGATGCCGTTCAGTTCGTTACCAGCTGTGTTGATAGCAAAACCAGCGAAACGGACCTGCAAGTAACGGAGGATGCCGCTATTGTCGTTGGAGTCGTCGCCACCATAAACGGCTTCCGGATTGGTCACGCCTTCAACAAGGTTTTCACAATCCACAGTGCCTGGGGTCGCTGCATCGCGGCAGCGGTTGATTGGCGCTTGGCCCAGAATGACCAGACCACCCCACTCAGAGATGTTGTCACCACCGTCATCATTTGACGCGTCGCTATCGGCCTGGCGCTCAAGGTCGTCGGCGCTTGTCATGACGATCGGTGCCGCGCGTTCGCCATCCGCTACCAGCTGGGATCCGCGATTAACGACGATGTAGTCAGAGCCGGATTCACCGAACAGCGTGACGCCAGGATCAATCGTCATCGTCACGCCCTGGCCGCCGGCGAGATTGCCGTCTGCACCCGTGTCAGCGCCGATGTCGATCCGACCGTCGATGCGGTAGGCCAGCCCCTCAATATTCTCAAGCGTAACATTCGCGAGATAGGTGCCGGACAGATTACATGTGGTCAGGCCAGCAACAGCTTCGCCTTCAGTAAAGGCTGCGGGGCATTCAGCGGAACCTGAACCGCCGTCACCGCCGCCATCGCTACCGCCTCCTGGAGGCGTCGTTGGGGTTGTCGTTCCTGGTGAAGAAATGTCGCTGCCCTGCGAACAGGCTGCGAGAGCAAGCGCCAAGGCACTCGCGGCTAGTTTGAGTCTCATTGTCCAACCCCTAATAATTGGTTTGCAAATTGCATTCGATCGTAGATTCGACGATCTGAAGGGGCTCTAGACGTCTTATGTAACACCCGAATGACACCCCGGATGGTTAGCGCGCACCGATATGTCCAGATCACTCAACGCACCGCAGACAGTATGCAAAGCCTCTGCCACGGACTCGTCACACGAGTTACAAGAAAGTATCCATGTACAGGATAGCTGAAGTGAGGCACTCTACCTAATGCACGCACCTTCAAGACACAGAAGCACCGAACATCTACCCAAACCATTGTTTTGTTTGCACTTTAATTCCACAGTCTTTGTAGAATACTCTGCTGGTGCCAAGCTGAGCAATTTGATCTTCGCAAGAAGAGCAGAACACGATCAATTTGATGCATGGAAAAACCCCAAAACTCCGCCCTCTGATTGCACGCGATAGCGGCCGCCTTGAAGACGCCCCCTCACAAAAGCTGTTTTGTGAATTTTTTGTGTATTTCGCAGCTCGACACATCGTTCTTTTGTGCCCCTGAAGCCCCCATATCGAATGAGTCCCCCCCCCCTGCCTAGGTGGAACAAGCTGATGACGGTATACGGTCTGCACGGCTTTCGTGCCGCCAGCCCCTACCTGCGCAAATGTGCCCGATCTGGTTCGAGTATGAAGTCTCAAAAATTGGCATGATTTCAGCTGTACACTTACAGTAAGGCGATACGAGCGCCCCAGCTTCGCACAGGTGCACTCTCACGGTTATCATTGAGCACCTCAAAAGCGTGACGTTAGCCGAACATAGTATTGACCTCCATCAGTATCGTAGGGGGCGTTGCGGGAATAAATCAGCCCCTTGCTGACCTCCAGAACGGCCTCATCCGGATACTGATTGAATAAGTTCTCCACGCCGAAGCGCACAGTGAAATTGTCACTGAGCTCAGCCGACACACTGACATCGACGAAAACTTCCGAACCGAACTCCTGAATCAAATCTGCATTTTGATCGGTAAAATCCACCCAGGGACCGATCCATTTGAGTCTGGCATCGAATGACCAAGTTCCGCGTCTGAACTCTGCTGAGGCATGGGTGGAGAAACGTGGATAGAGCCGCTCGAACCGGTCTACTCGCGAGGGATTTTGGACAAAGCTGGAGTTTAGCACATAGGTGTTGTTGTAATTGAATGATAGGCCGAGGGTTAAGTCACCTGCTGCCAGTTGCGCGTCGTAATCCATCACCAGATCCACGCCGGACGTTCGCGTATCGAAGCTGTTCTGAAAGAATCCCACCTCCGTAATGCTTTCCCCACCCGGCACACCCAATGCCGCGAGGCGCGCACGCTCATTGGGTTCCAACGTATAAAACTCAGATGTAAAAATCCGATCTCGGACGTCTGTCTGATAGATATCCAGGCTGGCCATCATCCTGTCCATAGGACGGAAGACCAAACCGGCAGAGAGATTCACCGAAGTTTCGGGCTTCAGTGCGGAGATATCCACACCTCCCCGCCCGCTTAGAATTTCCCCCACCGGTCCGATAGGGCTAAAACGACCATTCGTGAAAACGTCCAACGTGTCTGGAGCGACCCCCTGCGATGTCCGCTCCGAGAAGAGTTGCGCCGGTGTCGGAGCCTTGAACCCAGTCGAGACTGTGGTGCGTAGCGCGAAACCTTCCAGCAAGTCTTTACGATACGATAGCTTACCGTTCAGTGTGCTTCCGAAAGTATCGAACTCTTCGAGACGCAGAGCGACACCCAGTTGTACATTTTCATCAGGACGCGTCTCGGCGTCGACAGAAGCTGCCCAATTGGACTGATCATATGTTTTGGCCTGGTCCAGGGTATAGCCTGGAAACCCGTTTGATCCCGAAGTCAAACCGTCTGCGGCGCCCGGGCCAATTTCATATGAGGCAGGCTCGCCTTCAGCAATGGTGTAGCGTTCCAGTCTGCTTTCAAGGCCAAAGGCCAAATTGATTGGTCGGGAGAAGAATAGAGACGTATCGAGCTGGGTTTGGAAATCTGCATTCAGATTGAACTCCTGTTGGCGCAAGCCGCCTGCATCAAACTGCGTCGGACTATCCGGCCCCATGGACGCATTGATCGTGTTATAGAGAAAATAGTCGATCTGATTTTCTCCGTATGCAGCACTGATATCGTAGGACAAGCCGCTCGCCAAAGCGCCTTTCAGACCAAAGATTGCAGCACGGTCATTCTCCTCCTGCCCGAATTGGGGCGTGAACCCGTTCGGATAGAGATCAATCAGCGACCAGTTTCCGAAGGTGGAACTGGAAACATAGACGCTTGGTGTTGCCGGGCTGCGCCAGTTGAAGTCGCTCACACCCTGCCCCCAACTCGCACTGAGGAGGGTATAGATCTGTCCGAAGTCAGTATTCTGGTCTGCCACCAGTAACGCCCGGAAATCCTCCCGTTCGGGCTGGCCCCATTTCTGGACTGGATTGGCAATAGCTGCATCTGGATGTTCTTCAAGATATTGCACAGCATCGAGACGCTGGCGGGCACGAGAAGTCGGCGCGGCATCGCTGTAGTCGAGGCTGAGCCGGAAGCCGCCTTCTAGTTCGCGGGCTCCGCCGCCAAGGCCGATACGCTTCTGAATTCCATCACCCTCGTAGTACTGGCTAGATTGCGCGAAGCCTTCAACCAGCGTGTCATCGCGAGTGATAATGTTGATCACCCCCGCAATCGCGTCCGAACCATATTGCGCCGATGCTCCGTCCCGCAGAATCTCAACACGCTGGATGGCATTGGTGGGAATCTTCGACAGGTCGGGTGACTGGGATCCGCCAGCATTCAGCATGGCGGAGCGGTGTCGGCGCTTACCGTTGACCATGATCAGTGTATGATCGGCTGACAGATTCCGCAGGCTATAAGGGCGCACGAATACGGCACCATCGCTAAGCGGTCGGCGTTGCACAAAAAAGCTGGGCATGATGCCTGCCAGGACATCTGCAAGATCATCGGATACAGGCGCGGCCAAATCTGTCTGGGTCAACACGTCAACCGGCGACAGACTTTCCCAAGCTTCCAATCCAGACCGAGAGCCAGTCACAATCACGGTATCATAGGTGCGTGGCAGGTCGATGGTTTGTGTAGGCCGCTGGCTACGACGGATCGCCCGGAGACCATAGGCGGGCCGCTCTGACGTCGAGCTTTCGGGCTGTTGGCGTCGGACAATCCAAACTCCGTTTGCATCTTGGCTGACGCTCAGGGATGTGCCGGACAACAATGCTGTCAGCGCTTCCTCGACGTACATGTCGCCCGATAGCGACTTGGAACTAAGGCCATCCAGATCCGCTGCTTCCGCAATAATGACAGTGTCAGTCTGGTCTGCCAGCAATGTGATGGCACCAGCCAGTGGCATGTCTGGCAGATGCAGGGAATGAGTCTGCGCAGCCGCCGATGGTACCGCGGCAGAGCAAGTCAGCAGGAACAGGCAGAGCGATCGCATTCGTCCCTCAGGGAGGTCCTCGCATTCCGCGTTGAAGTTACCCCTAAGAAGCCGATGGCGATGACAGGTAGATGACAATCATCATCTAAAACAGACATTCCTGTGCCGGTGGGACCCAAATGCTGCAGTTAGGTACAGTTCGCAATGTCAGAATTCCGCCAAGAGAGAATGCAGCGCTCGCACAAGCTGAAAGGCTTGATCCGGCGTGTTGTAAAGAGTCGGCGTCACACGCACGCAGGCACCGTTTGCCACGCCATCACGATGCACGGTGAAGATGCGATGCTTGTCCACCAAGGCCTTCACGATAGCCTTGTTGTCCTCGACGCTTGTGACGTCTCTAAAGCGAAAAGACGTGATGGCGGCATGCAGACGTCGGTCTGGCGGTGTCAGGATCTCGATCCGGTCGTCGTCGCGCATTTCCTCGGCCCATAGGTCGCGCAAATACGCCACGCGGGCGGCCTTGCGGGCCGGGCCGACAAGCTCATGGAAATCAAGCGCATCTTTCAGCGTCAAGAAAGTCGCGAAATTCGTCGTGCCTGTATGGATACGATGGTAGATCATGCCGACACCTTCGGGCCGCTCGGAGATGTCCGGCGAGATGTCCGTCAGGCGGTCGCGGCGGATGTACATCAAGCCCGCGCCGATCGGCGCACCGATCCATTTATGAAGGTTGAAACCGATAAAGTCCGCACCAAGATCTTCCACACGAAAATCGATCTGGCCCCAAGAATGAGCCGCATCGACGATACAGTCCACATTAAAACCGCGCGCCATCTTAACAATCTCCCGAACCGGTATCATCAGGCCGGTGCGGTGGCTGATATGGGTCAGCAACAGAAGGCGCACGTTCGGATTGGCTTCCAGTGCCTGCCGGTAGGTGTCGATCAAGCCATCGAAGGTCACTGGTTCCGGAATGGCAATGCGGACGACCGACGCCCCTTCCCCTTCGGCCTTGGTGTCCATCGCCGTCTGGATGGAATCATAGTCCAGGTCGGAATACATCACCGCATCACCCGGCTTCAGACGGTTATAACCGCCGACAAGGCCCTGCAGCGATTCCGTGGCATTTCGGGTGAAGACGATCTCGTCCTGCCCGGCGCCGAGAAAATCGGCAATGCGCGCATGGATCGGCTGGATGTCGGAGTAATAGTCCCGGCGGGCATACCAGGAGTTGTTGCGGTTCACTTTTTCAGTGTTCCGAACGAAGGCTTCCAAGACAGGTTTTGCCATCAGCCCCCAATATCCGTTCTCGAAATTCACGACATCCGGCGTGACGTCGTATTGCGCCACAATCGGACGCCAGAAGGCTTCGTCGCTCGCGATATCTTGCACTGTCCGCTCCCCTGCAGAGGCCGGCACCGGCGCAGCGGTACAGGCCGTTTCTGTCGTAAAGGACGCCGCTGCAACAGCGGCGCCCTTCATGACCAGTCGTCTGGTAAAGTCCATATCTCTTTCCGGAATCAGAAGCTGAGATCGAGGCGGAGGTAATACTGGCCGCCATCGGTATCATAGGGGGCGTTCCGGGAATAAATTAGTCCCCGGCTTGCCTGATAGGTCGCTTCGTCTGGATATTGGTCGAAAACGTTCTCGGCGCCCACGCGGACTGACAGATTATCGTTCACCTGATAGGTCGCGCCGAGATCAAACAGCACCATCGCGCCAAAATCCTGGAAGATGTCACCGGTGGAATTGCCCGAATAGTCACGCCATTCCCCATAGTAGCGCATCCGGCCAAAGAGATCCCATTTACCAAATGCGTAATTGGCTTGAAGGTTTGCGGTATGCTCCGGAATGCCTTTCTCGAACCGGTCAGCCGAGGTTGTATTTTCAGCAAAGTCGCCACCGGTCACTTCGGTCTTGTTATAGTTATAAGCTCCGGTCAGATTCACCTGTCCTGGCCCAGCATTGAAGGCATAAGCTAAAACGAGGTCGAGCCCCTTCGTGCGCGTGTCAAAATCATTCTGGAAGAAATTGACTCGCGTAATCCCTTCCGCGCCCGCAACGCCTAGAGCTGCAAGCTCCGCACGTTCCTCATCAGTGACAACAAAGGTCGACGATGTGCTCAGACGGTTGGTGACGTCGATCTGATAAATATCAACAGTCGCGGTCATGCCGAAATCGCTATTCCAAGCCAGACCGGCCGTGATGTTGTCAGACTCTTCCGGTTCGAGCGGAAGAATGTTCACGTCAGCACGCTGGCTGATCAGTTCAGCGACGGCACCTTGCGGGCTGAACCGGCCACTTGTGAAAATGTTCAACGTCGTGGTGTCGAGCCCCTGATAGGTTCGCTCCGAGAAGAGCTGCCCTGGTGTGGGGGCGCGGAATCCGCTGGACGCAGTCGCCCGCAGGGCAAGGCCAGGCGTCACTTCGAAACGAGTCGACAGCTTGCCGGTCGTGCTGCTACCGAATTCGGAATAATCCTCATAACGGACTGCAGCGCCAACCGTCCACCGGTCTGTAATCGGGGCTTCCAGATCCACATATGCTGCATAGCTGGACTGATCCGAAGATCCGGACTGGTCAGGCGAGAAGCCGGGGAAACCGTTGGAACCAGAAGGGAAACCTTCGGCCGCGAGCGGTCCCACGGCAAAAGATGCATACTCACCCTGACCAATTGAATATTCTTCCTTGCGATTCTCCGCACCGAAAGCAAACGACAGATCGTCGGCCAGGAAATCCAAGCTGGCAAGGTACACGAAGTCAGCGTTCAGGTTGAACTCGGTCTGAGTCAGCGTTCCGATATCGAAGGAGGTCGGGCTGGCAGAGCCGAGCGAAGCGTTGATCGAGTCGTACATGAAGTATTCGATCTGGTTCCGGCCATAGCTGGCACTGAGGTCATACGATAATGCCCCGTCTCCTGCACTGCGCAAACCGCCGATCAATGAAAAGTCGTTGTCGTCCTGACCAAAGCGCGGCGTAAAACCGGCCGGATAAATCTCAGAAAGGTCATAGTCCGGATCAATCGCGCTATCACCGAACGCGCTGGTCGAAAGAGGGTTTCTCCAGTTGAAGTCAGTTACGCCGGTACCGAAGCCGTAGGTACTGAATATGTAGGCTTCGTTGTTCGCTAGCTCGTATGCACCGTTCAGCGCGAATCTATATGCCTGGCGCTCTGGCTGACCCCAGTTCTGAACCGGATTCGGCACTTTAATGTCTGGAAAGGCTTCCTGCAGGGCGATGGCATCAGCACGCTGACGCGAACGGGATGTCGGTTGCGCATCTGTGTATTCACCAGAAAGGTTCAGAAAACCACTGTCGAATTGAAACCCTTGTTGGGCGCCGATGCGATATTGTTCGCCATCGCCTTCATAATACTGGCCAGCCTGGGCGAAAGCATTCGTACCGGGTTCGTCGTCGAGGATAATGTTGATAACACCCGCAATGGCGTCGGACCCGTACTGAGCCGAAGCACCGTCACGCAGCACCTCGATTTGCTTGATGGCGTAAGACGGAATCTGAGCAAGGTCTGGCGCTTGAGCGCCGTTGGAGCCAAGCATCGCAGAGCGGTGCATACGCTTGCCGTTGATCAGCACCAACGTGTGATCGGCTGAAAGTGAGCGCAGGCTGGCCGGACGGACAAAAACCTGACCGTCAGCCATCGGAAGGCGTTTGACGTTGAAAGACGGCACAAGTTGAGACAGCGTATCCATAACTTCGTCAGATGCTGTCAGGTCAATGGCTTTTTCAGAGATGACATCTACCGGCGCGAGGCTATCGAACGCGGTGCGGGGCGCACCGCGCGTACCGGTGATGACGACCGTATCCTGGATGCTTGTATCGTCCTGATCGGTTGCTGTCTGGGCAATCGCTGCATTGCTGAAGCAAAGGGCGGCGCCCGATGCCGTCAGAATGAGTGCCTTGCGCAGGCTGATCGAAGTTTTCATGACTTTCCCCTCATGGTGAATTGTGCGGGGCGAAGCATCACACCCGCCGCCACGCTCCTGCGTGGACAAGGGGAAGACAGATCAGGTCGCCAAGACTTTCAGCGATTTTGCGAACTTCATAAAAGGTTCACCGGAGGCGCTATCAGCGTCCTTGCGAAATCACGATTTCCGTATCGTTTTCGCGTACCTCTATCGGGTAAGCTGCATCCAGACCGGCCAAGACCTGATCAATCTGTTTAACAGAGAAAGACAGGGTAAGCCGCATGTCCGCAGGCGCGCTGGGCGCGAGCCTGACCGGACGACCGCTGTATTGGTTTATATCCGCGACGATGTCATGAAGCGGCGCATCTACAAATGTGAGTCGTCCGGATCGCCAAGAGAGTTCCCGCTCAGCATCGAATGGCTCGACCGGCCCAAGACGCAAAGCGGCTGAGGAGACAATCCGGTCGCCGGCCCGCAGATCGCGCGCGGCCATATCAGTCATCACGCGGACGTGCCCGCTGTCGACAGAAACAGCCACCTGTTCCGTTCTCTTCTTTATACTGAACCGGGTGCCGAGAACTTGAACTCGCACACTTCCCGTATCGACGGTTAAAGGCCGATCTTTGCTGCGCGTAATATCGAAGTAGGCATTGCCTCCGACGAGCTCGAGGTTTCTCGTCGTCGCTGAGAACTCGCCTCGAACCTGGCTGGCACCACCCAGCGTGATCTCGCTACCATCAGACAAGGTGAAGGTCTTAATCTCGCCAATTGGTGTGGAAAGCTCGATCATTTCCGGAGGAACTTGCTGTAGCGTGAGCGAGCCAATGCCGACAGCACAAACCAGGCTCGCAGCGAGGCCTCCGCCCAACAATATCCGTCGCGACATCCTCCGGCGCGGCTGAAACGTCTCAATGTTGTTCTGATCCGTCAGGATGTTCTCGACATCTTCGACATCGGCCATCGCATCCCACAACTGGCCTGCCCGCTCGAACGCGACGCGACGATCCGGATTTCCGGCGAGCCAATCAGCAAAGAGCTTTTGCTTTTCTGGCGCATTTTCCCCGGAAGCAAAGTACAACACCCATGCATGGGCTTCAGCGTCCAATGCCGAACCGGAAACAGATTTCGAGGAAGAGTCAGGCTTCACGGGCTTTTTCATTGCGCAGCGCTACCCGTCCAGTTCGGCTTGCAGCAGAGCCATGACGCTGCTGAGCTGGCGGGAAATATCCGCCTCGCTCCAGCCGGTATCCTTCTTGATCTCCGCATAGGTCTGCCCTTTGAACCGGCTTCGCAACAGGATTTCTTTCTGCTTCGGCGACAGCAGCCGCATAGCGTACGCGACCCGTTCGAGATCCTGCTTTCCCATTAAGACAGTTTCGGGAGAGATTTCTTCCACCTCAGGAGAAAAATTTCCATTAATCTGGGTTTTGACGAAGTTTCGCCCACGCCGTAGCTTGTCGTTTGAGTTTAATCCCAGATTGATCGCCGTCTTGAACAAGAAGGCTCGGGGTGACCGGATTCGGCTGAGGTCCGTGAGCTCGGCGAGTTTTGAAAACGCAGCTTGCGCCACATCTTCTGGTTCAGGTGGCCCGGCACCATGGATCTTCCTGAGGCGGCCAACCAATTCGCTGTAGTGGTTACGAAACAGGTTATTCAGGAAACGCGTCCGATCCGCCGCTTCGTCTCGCTCGCTACCCGACGCAGATGCGTTGACTATTTCAGTAAAAGTACCGGGTGGGACGGTGTCGTCCGGAGAGGATGGTTTTGCCTGCATGTTGCGCCTTCAGGTCGTTGCCTGCGCTATTGAAGTAGAAACGCGACGGATTCGTGAAGCTGCCTTGAAACAACTGTAACGACCTCGCGAAAAATCCATGCAGGCCACTCGCCAAGGACACTACGGTGGGTGCATCGCTATCAGTTTGCTTTTGGCAGGCCGTCAGCTCTGCAAACAGATTTCGTACTTTGTCATTCTCAACCATGGGAGAGCTTGCTTGCGCGTCATGCCCAAATTTTCAGAATGCCCAAGTCCTGATCAATACCTGGCGGGGGCACTGCAGCACCGCGCCCTTCACTTTTCTTTGGGCTACCGACCACCCTCTCCGCAAACCATCTTGCGCGCGCCAATTATCACAATGACCCGCCATGACATCTGCTATCAAAAAACCATTCACGCGGATGATTTTGTGCGCTAATACTTGCCAAAGCATAGGAGGCAATGGGATTGAAGCGTTCGGCAAGCCAAGAAGGACAAATCAGCCGCCGCGCGATCATAGGCTATGGGGCCGGTGATTTTGGGCTGAACCTCTTCTATACGGGCCTCAATCTTTACCTGCTCTTCTACTACACAGATGTGGCAGGCCTAAACCCGGCACTGGCGGGCGGCATCTTCATGGTTTCGCTGCTGTGGGACGCGGTTACCGACCCGCTGATGGGCCTGATCGCGTCGCGTACGAACACGCGTTTCGGGCGCTACCGGCCCTACATCCTGTTTGCCAGCCCCCTGCTCGGTGCAAGCTTTGTACTGATGTTCGCAGCCCCGGTCTTCTGGCCCGCTCATGCGGCCCTGGCATGCCTTGTGACGCACCTTCTGTTTCGTACGATCTACACAATTGTCGGCGTCCCTATTGCAGCCCTTTCTGCTGCGATGACGACTAGCGGCCGAACACGCGCGTCCCTTGCCGGCGCGCGCATGCAGTTTGCGACCCTCGGTGCGATTGTCACTGCCTTCCTCACCCCGCTGCTGGCGGGGAGTCTTGGCGGCGAAGACCTCGCCCTTGGCTATATGCTGACGGCAATCCTCTATGCTCTTGTTGCAGAAGTCGTGCTTCTGATAGCCTTTGCTTCGGTTCGGGAACACGTCGAGATTGACGCAGAAACTCCGGACCTTGGCGCGACGTTGAACGTCCTGAAAGCCAATACCGCCTTCTGGATACTGTTTGCAGTCGTGGTCACCAACACGATCGCTTCGACGATCTTCACCAAATCGATCGTCTACTATGCGCGCTATGTCATCGGCGAACCGGGCGCTGTACGCGAAGCGCTGACGCTCTACACCCTAGCAGCAGCTGCGGCGATCCTCGCCTGGACCCAGTTGGCACGCCTGCGCTCGAAGGCCTTCACGCTGTTTTGCGGTCTCGCCATCAACACGATTGCCTATCTCCTCCTCTACCTCAGCGTGCATCGTTGCCTTCTGGTCCATGCTCCCCGACACGGTCGAGTATGGCCAGTGGAAGACCGGAGTTCGTGATGAAGGCATCGTGTTCGGCTTGTTCCAGTTCTCCCAGAAAGCATCTTCCGGGCTCGGCATCGGCGCGGTCGGTCTGCTTTTGTCGGCCATTGGCTACGCCGCCAATCTGGATCAGTCCGACGACACGCTGCACGGCCTTCGAACTATCAGCTTTCTGCTGCCGGCGCTCGGTGCAGCTCTCGCCACACTAATCGTCCGCTTCTATCCACTGTCTGCCGAGCGCCATGCAGCGATCGTTCGCGAGCTTGAGGGAAAGACGCAGAAATGAAAGCCTTAAACAGGTTCCTCGCCTCGGTCCTGCTTGGCATCTGCCATATCGAGCGGACCGATACGGCCACCGCTCGCCAACCCAATTTTCTTCTTGTCATCTTTCGGCATATGGCGCTCGGACCGGCACTTTGAGTGATCCAGTCGCGACGCTGGCCCTTCTCGACGCCTTCGCCGGATAGACCTCCGAAACACGAGGCAATAATCGCGGCCCAGAGTGTCTATAATCCTGCGAAGAGAAGTAATTAGGTGCACTTCCTGGACGGAAGGACACCAATGAGCTTGCTGACAATACGATCATGCTTTTCACGAGCGATCATCGCGGTGCTAGAGCGTAAAGGTCGCTGAAGCCACCCGTCATCTCCACCTACTCACGCCAATCGCGATCATCAGATGTCGACGTCACTCTGTCATACACGCCTGCTGGGCAAAGCTGGCCAGAACTGGCTCGTCCCGTCCAAAGAACTGCTCGATCTGCTGAGCAACACGGCACCTCCGGTTATCTTGCGTCAGCGCCTCGTCCATTTCTATCTGCCGCAAAAGCGACTCCAGAACCAGTGGCTCTTCCGCAAGACGGATACCTCCTCCGTCCTCTGTATCAAAAATGAGCGTGGGGCTGCCGCCCTCATCCACTGGCTGCCAGACAGGCCGTTGGATTTCTTCCCCCTTGTCGGGAGCACCTGAGCGCGCAATCGCGCCCCAATACGACATCATTGCGTCTGACAATACTGTGCGGCCCGGTTGATTGGACTTATTGAACATACGCTCGTCGAGACGCCCCATGAAGGAATTAAATCGTCCGAACACAAATGGTATCTCAAGGCTGTGGGCTGCGCCGATCAGATCTGACATATCAGACAAACCAACTTTCCCCTGCTCGTCCCAGTCGAAGCGGTATGTATAAACAGGCCCGGTGTTCGACGCCGCAAGCGTTCTCGCAAAACGGTCTACACCGACCAGGCGCCACATCGAGCTCATCGCATTGTCTACAGAATTATAGTGGTCCTTGTCCTTCGATTGAGGAAATATTCCGAAGGCGAGCTTGGTGAAGCTAGTATCAAAAGCGAGAAGGTACTTCGCCTCATCCCGGTTGGAACCGAGAATGATCGGGATGTCATGGCCTGCCTGATGCGCGGCAATCGCTTCATCCAGCGGCAGATCCGGCAGGGTCAAACCATCCTGGATAACAGTTGCCGGCTGCCTGTCGGCGTAGGCCCCTACAATTTGCCCGAATGGAACCGAACGCAACTGGTCTGGTGACGCATCCGACCTGCCCGTAAATGCCTCAGCAGCAGAGATCGCTCCCAATATTCGTGCCCCATCACCCTCCTCTGAGGCTTCGCGCGGCAGGCTCAGTGGCAGACCGCTCTGAGCGATCGCAGCGCGGTACAAGCCGTCAGCCTCTGGCATGGCCAAAAGAGCCAGAATGTTATGCGCGCCCGCGCTCTCACCAAACAGGCTGACTTTGTCAGGGTCGCCACCAAAGGCTGCGATATTCTCATTTACCCAGCCAAGAGCCGCAATGATGTCCAGCAAGGCAAAGTTGGCAGGCTGACCTTCCGCGCGGAGCGAAGGATGGGAAAACCAACCCAGCGGCCCGAGCCTGTACTGAATGACGATCACGATTACGTCTTCCTGTTCAGCCAAGCGCGATCCATCGTATTGCTCGGCGCGGCCCCAAACATTTGAGCCGCCATGCACCCAGACCATGACAGGCAGCTCGCTCTCGATTGTCGCGCCTGAAGGTGCATAGATGTCCAGGTAAAGACAGTCTTCGTCGCCGCGTATCTCGCCGGACTCCAAACCAAAAAGTCCGTCCAGCCCGTTGGTCATTTGAGGGCACCAGGCTGGGTGATTGAGGGTGTGGCGAGGCGTTGTCCAGGCCATTGCGCGCATTGGTGCTCGCCAACGTCGTTTACCGATCGGCGGTGCCGCGTAGGGCAAGCCGAGCCAGGCCTTGGCACCGTTCTCTTCACGCCCACCAATCACGGGTCCAAGCTCTGTTTCGACGAAGGTCCCCTCATCCGCAAGCAGCGGCGCGGGCGGGACATAGGTGTATCCGCCGCCGCAGGCGGAAAGACAGAGTAGGCCAATCGAGGCCAGCATGCTTCTAGACACCAAGGTCTTCCTCTTGTGCAATATTCAATGTGACTTCCAGCCCGTCCGCGTCGGCTGCAGATGTTGCCGCGATCAGCCGATACGGACCAGCTTCGATCTTCCAGCTGTGAGCGATCGGATCGAACCAGGCAAGGTCACGTGGAGCGATGCGGAAACAGACCTCTGAGCGCTCGCCGGGTGCAAGATGAACCCGCTCAAAACCCCTCAGACTTTTTCCTGGCCGCTCAACCGTGCGCCCCGGCCAGCCAATATAGAGCTGCGGCGTGTCAATGGCTGCACAATCACCTGTATTCTCGACGGTCAGCCGAGCCTCCAGCCCGCCATCCTCAAGACGCCGGGCCGTGAGGTCTGAATAGGCAAAGCGGCTATAGCTAAGCCCGTGGCCAAAGGCATAGCGGGGCGTGTGCCGCTCTCGCTCGAATTTTTGATAGCCGTGCCAGTAATCATACTCGATTTCTTTCGCGGTCCGGTCAAAGGCGGGATAGTCATTCGCATTCCTTGCGACGGTGAACGGAAGCCGGCCCGAGGGGCTCGTCTCACCAAAAACGAGCCGGGCAAGCGCAGTTCCGCCCTCCATACCCGCATAGAAAGTTTGGAGTATGGCAGGAGCTGCCTCGTGCCAGCTTTCCACCATGACAGCGGAGCCTGCAACGATAACAACGATTGTCGCTGGATTGGCGGAGACGACAGCTCGGATCAGAGCAACCTGGTCATCCGGCAGATCCAGCGATGCACGGTCACCGCCAATCGCTTTGCCCTGTCCGCCTTGCTTGGCGCCATCCAGAATCGCGCGGAGCGTGTCAGGCAGTTCCTCTTGTCCGAGATTAATGTCGCTCGGAATGTATTCGCCCTCCTCAAGTGCCGTGTAGCCGACAACCACGACTGCCGCGTCACAGGCTGCAGCAGCTCGCGTTGCAGCGTCCAAATCACCTTCGTCACCACCTAGCGTGACACGTTCAGCACCAAGATAATCACGCAGTCCCTCAAGCGGCGTTCTGATGTAAGGTGGGCTGACGCGCGACGAGCCCCTGTCGCCCGTATTCTCCAGATCAGCCAGTCGGCCGAACACACCCAGCTTCGCGGTGCGGCTCGGGCTGAGCGGAAGCAAACTCTCATTCTTCAACAACACTGCAGATTTTTCCGCAGCTTCGAGCGCGATTGCCGTGTGCGCCGATGAGGCCACAAGATCGGGTGGGTATGCATCAAGCGGATCTTGCTGTCGGGCTAATTGGTCCAGCGTCATGAGGATCCGGCGGACAGCGACATCGGGCACTTCTTCACTGATGTCTCCGCTATTTATGGCATCGAGAAGCCGCTTTCCAAACCAGGCTGGCTCTGGGTTCTCGATATCGAGACCAGCAGCGGCACCATGGGGAGAGTAGACGCCAAGTACCCAGTCAGAATGAACAAACCCCTCAAAGCCCCACTCTCCGCGCAAAATATCAGTGAGGAGGCGCTTGTCCTGTCCGCAGTAATTGCCGTTGACTTTGTTATAGGCGCTCATGACTGACAAGCAGCCTGCCTCGATCACCTTACGGAAATGTGGCAGGTAAACCTCATAAAGGGGCCGGTCATCAACCCGCACATCAAGCTCGAACCGCGTATTCTCAAGACTGTTCAGGGCGTAGTGTTTGACCGTCGCAATGACATTGTGATGCTGAGTACCACGGCTCAGTGCCGCGCCCATTTCGCCAAGATGATAGCTTTCCTCTCCATAGGTCTCTTGTGCGCGTCCCCAGGCTGGATGGCGAAGGAGATTGATGCATACATTGCCGAGCAGATTCACTCCCTGGGCTCTGGCCTCAACAGCCATGACCTCGCCGATACGAACTTCTAAGTCACGGTCAAAAGTGGCCCCCCTTGCCATTGAGCAGGGAAAACAGGTTGAGTGCCCGACAATAACACCTCGCGGGCCGTCACAGAACTTGAGACCCTCAATACCAAGCCGCTCATTCGAGCCTCCCGCCGGATAGGGCATCGCACCCCATTTCTTGGCCTCCTTGTAGATGCGGTAAAAGCCGCTCCCAGACATCATGGCGACCTTTTCCTCGAGGGTCAGACATCCCAGAACCTGCTCGACATCGATGCCTTGCCGGCCATGGTTCGCATCCTGTTCAGATAGTTTCATTCCGTCGCTTTTACCTTATCAGCAAGATGCCGAGGCAGGTCGAGCCCGCCTCGGAAGATCAGGGGGGAACTAGTGCTTTCGGCCAAATCAGAATTCAAAGTCGAGGCCCACACCCAGGATCTGAGGAGCCCCGTAGATCTCAACAAAACCAGCAGGCGCAGATCCGGTAGCATTCTGGCGATACACCTCGTCGAACAGATTGTTCGCATAGGCATAGACCGACCAGCGCCGATCATCCGGCCCGACCGAAGCCTTCAAATTGACCAGCGTGTAAGCATCCTCGGTCAGAAGCGGAGCCTCCAGGCGATTGGTCAACAGCGACAAGTCTTGCTCGCCGCGATAGGTGATATCCAGCTGCAGCGAACCGAGCAGTGCTGGTGTCAGGCTCTGCTCATATCGCGAGACGAGATTGGCAGATAATTCAGGCTGGTTCGCCAGCCGGGCTCCAACAAAGGATTCGGTCGTCGAACTCCGGAAGATGTTCGATGTCGTCTTGTCGGACGAGACAATTTCCGTCTCAAGCCAAGCGATACCTCCCTGGAAAGTTAGCTGAGGCGTAGGCGCCCAGACCGATTCCAGTTCAGCTCCGTAAGCCTCGACATCACCGACGTTGGTCAAACGCGCAATACTGACAATCCCGGATGTATCGAGCCCATTCGCCTGGACATCTTTCCGGTCATAGAAGAAGACAGAGCCGTTAAGACGAAACGCTTGTGCGGGCCAATCAGTCTTGAAGCCTGCTTCGTAAGCCGTGATCGTCTCATTGTCGAACGGCTGAAGCTGAGCATTTGACGTTGCAAAACCGCCAAAGTATCCACCGGACTTAAAGCCTTCGGAATAGGACATGTAAAGTAGAGCATTGTCGGTCGGCGTATATTCAACGGCAATCTTGCCGCTCAACGCATCGAAAGTGGTCGACTCGTCTGCACTTGCGAGCGTTGCGCCGACTTGAGGCAGGAATGTTGAGCCGTCAAAGCCCTTCTCTTCTTCAGTATAGCGCGCCTCCAGAACCAGACTCAGTTGCTCGGCAAAGTCCCAGTCAGCACGGCCATAGACGGCAAAGGCGTCGGTGGTCTGCACATATTGCTGGCCTGCCTGCGTCAGCCCGCCGAGCTGCGTTCTGAGAATGCCCGTCTCGGTCAAAAGAACCGAATCTTCCGTTAGCTCGTCTTCGGCATAGTTTGCGCCGACAATCCATGTGAGCACACCACCATCATCATAGCTCAGACGGACCTCCTGGGACCAAGCCTCGATAACCGAACCATAATCGATCTCCTGATGGATTTCTGGCATCGCGTCCTGATCGATGTAGCGACCATGTTCGAAATCGTCATAGGCCGAGATCGAGGTCAGGGTGAAGGCGCCAAATGTGAAATCCGCCTGAACGGATGCCCCCCACCAGCTATTGTCGAGGACCGGTCGCGACAAGCTCGCGCTGTCATATCGTGAGGAAAAACCAAGCTCATCAGGGGTCATCCCGTTGAGCGTCTCACACAATTCCGGAGCCCGGCCGCCCGAAAGGACCGTCGTACAGATACTGTTGATGCTGGCTGTGGGCGCCTGCGCATTCAGGATCGCACCATCGGCTGTATCGGTCACGCCTGTCACAGCACCGAGGTTGAGCCCCAATGGCTGATAAAAGCCGGTCGCATGACCAAGCGGTAGATCCGACTGGTCGCCGCCGCCATGGAGCTTGAAAAGCACGTTTGCTGTCGAAGACGGTCGCCATTCCAGCAGGCCGCGCGCCGCCCAGCGATCCTCCGCTCCGTGGTCGAAATTGCCGGTCGTGCTGTGGAAATAGCCGTCACCCGACTGGATGACCTTGCCGCCGAGCCGGAAGGCCAATGTGTCCGATAACGGACCAGTCACGACCGCCTCGCCCTCAAAACGCTCATATTCCTCATAGCGCGCCGAGACAGAGCCTCCAAAACCATCAAAGTCTGGCCTGGCTGAAATGATCTGGATTGCCCCACCGACAGCATTCCGCCCATAGAGCCCGCCTTGCGGACCTTTCAGGACTTCAACACGCTCCACATCGAACAGGGTCGAGACCGCCTGTGCAACTGATGTCTGATAGATTTCATCGACATAAATCGCCGTTGTCGGCGTATCATTGATACGAAAGTTCTGCAGGCCGACACCCCGGATGACAACAATCGGAATACCGCCGCCAGCCGAGTCCAGAAATCCCGTACCCGGAACAAGGTTCATGACGTCTTCGAGATTATCGACACCCAGATCACGGATATCGTTCCCACTGAGCGTCTGGACTGTAAGTCCTACATCCTGCTGATTTTCAGCTCGCTTGGTCGAAGTGACGACGACCGTTTCCAGAACGCTGGTCTGATCCTCACCACTAGCTGCGCTCTCTTGGGCAATGGCTGGCGCGGGAAATGCGCCGACCAATGCAAGGCAAGATACAGATGCGAAAAACAGGCTTGATTTCATGATGTCCTCCCAAGTCGCGCTTGATGCGCTTTTTCGTCCGCTTGGATAGTTTTGGGGGATTGGTGTTGTCAACAGGAATTTGCCCCGCCCCGTCGCGAGGCGGCCGAAAACCTTGCTTTTCTGATGAAACGCCGAGTGCTAGCTGGTCTTGGTGACCGTCTTGGTCATGGCAGGCCAGTCGCTTCTAACCCGTGAAGGATCGCGAAACAGGAACGCGAAGACGGAATCGATATGGGCTTCGATCGCCGCTTCGGAGGCCATGTCTACGCCGTAAATTTCCTCGACCTCACCAGCCAGCACGAAGGGCATCTGGCAAATTGCGGCGACGATCATGATGATGGATACTGGCCAGACCTTGGGCAGATCGCCTGTCTGCATGTGATGGCGAATCGGCTCGGCATAACGCGCATGTGCCGGGCGAATGAAGTGCTCTGCCATCCACTGCAATCGGTCTCCGCCTTTTACGGATTCGCTTATCATGATGCGTGCGTATTCCGGGTGACGGGCCGCATAGTGAATGTACCGGCGCAGGAATTCCCTGAATCCATCCATGGTCATCAGGTCTATTTCGTTCTCCTCACGGAGACCAACCTCGTTCCAGAGCCGTTCATACATGTCGCGCATGGCCTCGCGCCAAAGATTATCCTTGTTGGTGAAGTGATAACGGATCATGGCGTGTGAGACTTCGGCCGCTTGGGCGATATCGCGCGTGTTGGCTGCGTCGAACCCACGCTCGGCAAAATGCTTCCGTGCGACATCAAGAATACGGGCGCGGGTCGCCTCGGCGCGCGCCTGTACGGGTTTTCTCGTTCTGGTCTGTTTCATCGGCCCCAACCAACCTCTGTCTTAACCTGCGCAGCAGATGTCACATTTAACGATAACCTTCCAGCCGGATTAAACAAGCCGCACCAGTTTCTTGTCTTGCCACACCAAAAAATGAACGCGCCTGCTCAAGCAAGGTCGTGCCGAGCGAATCCTTGATCCGTTTGCGGGTATTGAGGTGTGCGAACTTTCTCGGAACCCGGCGATTACACCGCCAGACCCGGCCTCTATGTTCAAGGTAAGAAATGCCTACGACGCGCTTCATGACGCCGCCCATTGGCCCACAATCTGGTCCCATTTTGGTCCACAGATTCCGGCTATTTTATGCAAAGAAACGCAAACGGACCCGAAAATTCGGTTTGATTTCAATATTTTAATCGATGTCCATCTGAAGAGAAATGGCGCGAGTGACGCGCCTGAAAATCCAACATGAATCATAATGTATTCAACGTGTTGCGTCGTTGATAATTTCACTTGTTGTACAAAAAGTTTGCAATTTGTAGTGCAAACTGTGGTGCACTCCTTTCATGTTTTCTGAGTTCGACGCGACCGGTCCGCGCAGCCAAATTAACTAACATGATTTCTTGGTGTGGTCACCGTCGCCTACCGGCAGACTGAGCAAGACGAGCATAATCACTGCATCCCAGAGAGCTGCACCGAAACACTACTTTTGTGGACAAGGCACGATAGTTGTCAAAACGCGTACTTGCTAGGCGGGACGCCGAACGCCTTCTGAAACATAGCGCAGAAAGCGCTCGGGCTTTCATAACCGACATCCATGGCGACCGAGGTCACCGATGAGCCAGTGGACAAGAGCGACAGCGCTTCCAGAAGACGAACCTGCTGGCGCCAGACCGCGACGCCCATGCCCGTTTCTCTTTTGAACGCGCGCGTGAAAGAGCGCCGGCTCATACCGGCAATAGCAGCCCACTCATTCGTATCTCGCGGGTCGGCCGGATCGTCGAGGATCTGCCGACAGACACGTACCAGACGCCGGTCATTCGGCATCGGCGCGGCGTATGGAATATTGCGGGAGTCGAGCAGCTCACGAACAAGGAGATCGATGACCTGCTGATCTCGCGAACTGACAATGTCATCCAGCGGAATTTGCGTCACCTCGATGATCAGGGCTCGTAGAAGCTGATTCACCTCGACAATGTGGCAGTAGGGCTCGCCGCGCTCAAAGCGCGGGTCAATGTAGAGAGAGCGCAGCGAAACCGGGCCACGGCAGGAAACTTGATGCGGTACTCCGCTTGGAATCCAGACCGCGCGCTGGGGCGGGATCACATAGCTTGTTGTATCAGTGACGACCGACATGACGCCGGAACATGCGTAAAGCAGCTGGATGCGCTCATGCGAGTGCTCAGGGTCCCGGAAGCCAGCAGGGTACTCATCGGCCAGGCCGACGACAGCCCTGCAATCCAGATCGATATCAACGGTGCTTTTCATGGCAAACTCATTATTTCCCGACGGGTCTTTCAATGATGCCAGCGCAATCGGTGATGACAATTCAGTGACAGATGTTGTGGCCCAATATCGATAATATATGACCTGACTGCATGCGTAAGGCCAAACCTGCGAGCTTGATTGCCGCTCGTTTGGGCAGACTGTCTTGAACACAGAGGACTATGGCGTGCGTGTCAGCACATGTTCCCGGAGCGTCTCGCCGTCATAAAGGTGTCCATCCTTCATGACGTGAACCGGCTTCTCTATGGATCGGATATTCTCGGCGGGATTTGCTGCGAGCACAACCATATCTGCGACCTTTCCCGGTACCAGGCTGCCGAGGCTGTCGTCGCGCGCGATCGTCTCAGCGCTGCCCATGGTTGCGGCCCAGATGGCCTCGGCGGGCTGCCAGCCCCCCTCGACATATGCCTGGATCTCCCAGATCGTACCCAATCCCGGCAAATCGCCATGCGCGCCGACACCGACATGCCCCCCCGCCAGGTGCACGCGATGCGCACTGGCGGCAAATGCGGGATACAGAAACTGGTCCTGATCCAGCGCCGAGACATCGGCAAATTCGCGCTGCATGAACCAGTCTGGCGCGAAACGCGCATATTTCTGGTCATTCAGAGGCTGCCGCCGGGTAATGAAACTGGTGTCGGCTGGTACACCGCCATGTGTGATCATCAAGGTGAGCGTACTGCTGGTGCCGCTTTTGGCAAAGAGCTCGGTCATATCACGATGCAGCACGGGGGGCGGCAGGGCGTGTTCATTACCGGAATAGCCGTCAATGATCTGGCTAAGCCCCAACTTGTAGGAGAGAGCGCCTTCTGTGGTCGGTGTCATACCAAGTTCACGCGCCGACTCTGCAAACCACTGGCGCACGCGCCGGTTCCCCACACGATACTGTTTGAGATTCCGGAGGCGATAGTGATTGCGATAGCGCGTCAGCACGGCCTCGACTTCCGCTTTTGAACGGAAGTCATTGTAGTCGAATATCGCCGGTCCGGTCGTGAACAGCCGCGAACCCAGAATTTCACCCGTCTCAAGCAGGTCCTGGTAAGTAAGCATGTCGATCGTGAGCGATGAAGGATCGAACAGGGTCGTGATGCCGTGGGCTAGATTTGTCTTCAATCCCCAACTGTCAAATTGCAACACGTCACGTCGAATGTCTGCGACATGGTAGTGGGCATCGATCAGGCCCGGAATGATGTAGTGGCCTGACAGGTCGATCCGCGGGAGGTCACCTGCAGCATCGACGCTGCCAACGCCCCCGATTGCTGCGATTTTTCCATCGGTGAGAAGAATGTCAGCCTTGGGGATCATACGTTCGGGATGAGACCGGTCGTCCATCGGAAAGACAGTGGCCCCCGTCAACAGTACGGTCCGGCCAGGCGGCTCACGGGCGGCACTGATGGCGAACTCATCAACCAGCGCATACATTGCCTCGGAGGGCACCGGATGCTGGCGTCCCGTCTTGCCGAAATCGATATCACCGAGTGAGAGACGGTAAATGGTCGTGCCGACCGACCAGTAGAGACTCGCAGAATCGGCGCTCCACCCGAAATAGTCTGCACCAATATCCGTTACGCGCACATGCGGCGTGGACGGCGCGCTGAGGTCTACGGCTCCCCCGGCATTCTCCGGGATCTTGTAGAGATGTAGCTGGTGAGCGATCAGCGCAAGCGCCCACCGGCCATCTGGCGACACGCGGAGATCATCGGCAGAGGCCGACCCTTCGGCAAAATACCAGTTCGGCCCCACTGCCTGAGTCACCATGACGCGGTCATCGACCTCCAGCGATACCGCCTCTACGCCCTCATCGGAATTGAACATCACCCTCCCCGCATCGTTGCCGAAATGGGGACGTCCGCCAATGTACCCTGACGTCAGCACGCGAGAAGTATCGCCATTGAGCGGGAGGTAGATCAGATCCGCCTCGCGAAGCTGACCATACTCCATATAAGTCGTATGCCGGTCCTGTGTGGAGGAGCGTACCACGATGAGCGCTGATCCATCGGGTGTGAAAGTCGGGTGGGAATAGAAAGCATCGTCCGTCGTGACCCGGCGAAGGCCATTTCCGTCGTGCCGGATGGTCCAGACCTGCCCTCCATCTTTCTTTGTCCAGCTGACGAAGGCGAGTTCTTCACCATTGGCAGACCAGGCAGGATGATAGGTAGATGTCAGCGCTTCAGTCAGGCGCTGAGGCTCCTCTCCCTCGCCAGGGCGGGCTGTGTACACGTTGCCCAAAGCCGAGAATGCTATCGCCTTTCCGTCAGGCGAGAGGGTCGGCGACATAAGGAGGCGCGCGCGGACCGGGCCGGTGTCCAGAGGGATCCGGTCCCGGACCAATGGCCCGAGCGGTTGGTCGACATTGGCCCTGAACGGAATGTCGACAGGATCGTCGCCTGACACGGGAAACCGTCTCAGCCGGCCCTCAGCATTGGCAATCAGCGCGGATCCATCTGGCAGAAAATCAAACCGCGGCACGGCGTCATGCCAGGGACTGGCTTGAAGAGAGTCGGGGTCGAGCTCGCCAAGCTGCGATGTCTCGCCCGTAGCCAGTTCCTTCAGCATGAGAAATGTCCGGTTCGCCCGGCGTTCTGCATAGGCCAGGTGGCGATCATCCGGTGAAAGCCGTGGTCGCATTGCTGGATGAAGGGCGCTCCCGGCGAGTACCTGCTCCTCTCCGGTCGAGGGATCAATGGAGAGAACCTTCCACGCGGCCAGTTCGTTGAACGAGACACTGTCGTCCGAGCGAGACGTCAGGAAATGTGTGCAGGCACCATGGCTGAAAATGGCACCGAGCGAGCTGAAGGATTTTTTCTCGGGGGAAGCTGGCTGAGTGACACGGACCGCTTCGCCCATGGCTCCCGGTACGGCGTTGAATTCCCAAAGCTCATAAGAATTTCTGTCAGACCAGAAGCGCGAGGCGATAATCCTGCTCCCGTCCGGCGACCATTCTGGCGAAACCCAGACGGGATTGTCGTCATAGAACGACACTTGCCGGGCATTTTGTCCGTCAGAATCCATAAGCCAGAGATTTTCGGCCCCGGACCGATCGCTGAGAAAGAGAATGGAACGCCCATCCGGCGCATAGACAGGCTGGGTATCGAGGGCCATGCCGCGTGTCAGCGCTTTCGCCTCGCCACCGGCAATCGGCAAGTGGTAAATGTCACCCAGCATGTCGAATATGATGGACGCCCCATCCGGGGAAACATCGAGCGATAGATGGGTGCCCTCACTGGTCGTAAAGGCAACAGTACGGGCAGGCTGCAGCGGGAGCGTCTGACCGGGATGAGCGCTGGGCGTCGGCGGCTTTCCGGAAATACCCGGGGTCTCGGATTGTTCGAGCTGAATGGAGGCGGATGCGGGCAGCCCTTCCTGAGGCTGAATGCAGCCTGGCGCCGCACCAAACAGCACGGCGCCAACTGCCAGGAGTGTCCGGACAGAGCGGTGGGCAGAACGATGTGAGCGACAATGGGTCATTCGTTCGGTCTGCCCCTTTTCTATCAGAACTTCCTCGTTACCGTTGCAATGACCTGTTGACCGGCACCGTAGGTGCATCCGGCCGGGCCCGAGCAACGGGCGACATACTGCTCGTCGAACAGGTTCGATGCATTCAGGGCAAACCGCCAGTCTGCCGTATCGTAGCGAATGATCGCATCAACCAGCGTCGACTCCTCGCCGGTATAGACCACCGGATTGAACGGCCCTGGAAGCGCTCCCTGACTTTCACTCGTATAGCGGACCCCTGCTCCGAAACCAAAGCCCGACAACACACCCGAACGGACCGTATAGTCCACAAAAACGGACGCCTTGTTCTCAGGCGTCACCGGCAGTTCGGCGCCGACTTCCTCCGGTGTGGCACTGGCGGTGACTTCGCTGTCGGTGAAGCTGTAGGAGGCGTTGACCGAAAGACTGTCATTGATCCGGCTGACGAGTTCAAGTTCGATACCGTTGACTTCAACTTCGCCGGTTTGCGTACCGAACACCGGCGTGACCGACGGAGCAGTGCTGACAATATTGGTCTGCGTGATCTGATAGATCGCACCTGTCAGCAGGAGCTCGTAGCCGTCCGGCAGCCCCCGGGCATCATATTTGATACCGGCTTCAATCTGCTCGCCTTCGCTCGGATCGAACTCATCACCTGTCACGGAGTCTGTTCCGAGTACCGGCTCAAATGAGGTCGCATAGCTGATATAGGGGGCAACACCACTGTCGAATATATAGTTCGCACCCAGCCGGTAGGTGAACTTCTGCTGGTCTTGCTCCGTGCTCGCCGCATTGTTCTCGACGGTCACCCAGTCCTGGCGGCCACTGATCGTGAAATACAGATCGCCAAGACCGATATGGTCCTGAACATACAGTCCGGTCTGCTTCAGGGTCTGGTCATTGAATGCAGACGGATAGCCCGGCTCCAGCGTCGCCTGCGGCGCATAGACCGGATCGAACAGATCGATTGTGTTGGCGAAAATGAAACCGAAATCGGCCTTGTTGTCCACGCGTCGGTAGTCAACGCCAGCAATGATTTCATGTGTCATGCCGGCCTGTTCAAGTTCAATGTCGAACCGGTTGTCCGTGGTCAGGCTTTCAACGGTCTCCTTGTAGGAGAAATTGTACTGCTGCACCGTGCGATAGTCATCCGGCGTGCCGTCAAAGTCAGCATCGACCAGACCCCCGCCGCCATAAATCCCGATCGGCGTGTCTTCTTCATAATCGCTCAACTTGGTGTTCGAGAAGAAGCTGACTTTCTCGGAGAAATTGTGGGAGAAATCATATCCGATCGCCCACTGGTCGCGCTCGAACCGGCTGTTCGGATCTCCGAGATTGGTGGCCGGGTCGACCTTGCCCAGCGGATTTGGCAGTAGCGTACCGAATACGGGCAGGAACCCGTTGGTATCTCCGAGAACTTTATCATTCTGAAAATAGGCAAGTCCTGTCAGTTTTGTGTCCGGCGTGAGATCAAAGCTTACCGCCGGAGCAATCAAAGTCCGCTCAGCGGAGACAAGGTCCCGTTCGGCCTCCCTGTCACGATACAGACCGGTCAGTGAGAAGCTGACGCCTTCGGCAAAAGGCCCTGTCACATATCCGGCAATCTGCTTGTAGTCGTCGGAACCGTATTTCGCTTGGATCTCGCCACCGAATTCATCTTCTGGACGCCGGGACAGCTGATTGTAGAGCCCGCCGGGAGGTGCACTTCCGTAGAGTGCCGAAGCCGGTCCCTTCAGGACGTCAAAAGACTCAAACGCATACAGATCGAGGCCGACGCTATAGATTGATGTCGAAACCGGCGCCGCCAATCCGTCAATGTACTGCTTGGGCGTGAAACCGCGAACAGTCACAAAATCAAAGCGCAGATCGGGTCCATAATTCTCACCGAATACACCGGATGTGTAGCGCACAGCCTGCTGGGCATCGATGAAACTGAGAAGGTCAATCTGGTCTCGCGTGATTACAGACACCGACTGTGGTGTCTCGATCAACGCGATGTCGCTCTTGTTGGCGCTCTGTCCGGCGCGCGGCACGAAGTTCGGAGCAACGACATAGACCGTATCCTGAATGCTGGTGTCGTCTTCACTGGAATCGTCCTGGGCCGTCGCCACTGGTGCATTGAATGCGACGATCATGGTGGTTGCGAGCAGAAATGCCCGTGTATTCAGCGATATTTCAATTGGTTTTCGTGTCATGGTTCCCCTCTTGATTTGTTCGTACCGAGTGCCGCTCCTCATATGAAAATGTATCAGGCTCTTCGGGAACTGAATTTTTGCTTTGGGTCGTTTAGTTTTCATATTTGGCCATTTCATCACATCCCAGATGAAGCGCACTCACTATCGGCGACCCATTTCAGCTAAATTTCGACCCGGACTATGTATGGCTCCGTCGGGTGGTTCCGGCTTATTCTTGAAGGCAGCAATCTGGAGCCGCGCCGCGATATGGCAAGTGTCCTACCCCACCTTCAGGCAGGGACCGGAGACTCTCGGCGTAACACGGCAACAAATAATGGGGCGACCTCAGCCCGCCCTCCCACTTCCGATAAGGTAGAGAAATTTTCATGAGCGCATCCTTTCAGACACAGGCCGAGGAACTCGAGCCAGAAGTCCTTCGGTTTGTCCAGGACATTGTCGAGCGATCAGAGCAACTTGCTGCAGGGCATCCCCTGAGCCTGAATGAACGCCGCAAACTCGCCGAAACCGTTCGTGCGCCTTGGTCCGCGGGCGGACCGGAGATGCGCGAAACGCGGGACATCACGCTGCCTGATACGGGCTGCACGCTGCGCATGCATATTCCCCGGGAGGGTGCAGGCGCGGGTACATTGCTCTACATACATGGGGGCGGCTGGATGCTTTTCAGCGTGGACACGCATGATCGGCTGATGCGTGAATATGCAGCCGCCGCTGGCTGTGCAGTTGTCGGGCTCGACTATTCGCTGGCACCCGAAAATCCCTTCCCGACCGCATTGAACGAGGTTGTCGCATGCGTCGAGTGGCTTCGGTCAAACGGGTCTGACCACGGGCTGGAGACCAGCACGCTGCTGATCGGCGGAGATTCAGCCGGCGGCAATCTGGCGCTCGCAGCGACCAAGATGCTGCGTGACCAGGGCGCAGCGCTGCCGGACGGAATTTTGATCAATTATGGAGCACTCGACACCGAACACCGCGCCTCTCATCAGCGTTATGACGGTCCACCCTATATGCTGGACGTCGCCGAAATGGACGATTTCTGGCAGGCCTATGTTAGCGACGCTGACCGTCAGAATCCCTATGCGCGGGTAATGCTTGGTCAGCTCTCAGGTCTGCCAGCAACGCATCTGTGTATTGCCGGATGTGATATTCTTGTCGATGAGAACAAGGAATTGCTGAGCCGCCTCAGAACTTCTGGCGTGGACGTGACCGCTGAAATCTATCAGGGAGCAACACACAGCTTCCTGGAGGCGATGTCGATCTCGCCAATTGCGAAGAAGGCGATTGCGGACAGCGCGGCATGGATAAAGCGGTTACTTCAATCATGAGTGCCGATTTCAGCGACGTTCCCTTGAGCGACGTCCTCGATTTTGCCGCCGTTCATCCACTCGCCTGGATCGTACCGGCGGCAGCCCCATCCACGGCTATGCTTATGCCGCTGCTGATCGAAACGGACGGAGAGGGCAAGCCAGCGTTCGTACTCGGCCACTTGCCCCGGCGGGCGGAGGCAACTGAGGTCCTTCTACAAGACGGGTCGGCTGTGTTTCTCTTCCTTGGGGCCAATGCCTACATCCAGCCTGCCTGGATTTCGAAACCCGGATGGGCTCCAACCTGGAATTTCCTGGCGCTCAAGATCAGCGCAACAGACACACATGTCCACGAAACCCTTACCAGACCCGCTGTAGAAACACTTGTGAACCAGATGGAGAGGCGTTCAGGATCTGGCTGGACAGTTGAGAGGATTGGCCCACGATACGAAAAACTTCTGGGTGCCATCATTGGCTTCCGCGCCTCGGTGGAGACGATCGAGCCCCGGTTCAAGCTCGGCCAGGATGAAACGGATACGGCCCGCGACGAGATTATGAACGCGCTCGCCGATCATCCTCTCTCACGATGGATGGAGTAGATAATGGAGACGATCGCGGGATTTTTTGATCGCATTGGAACTTCTCTGGCCGGGATGGTATTCTCGTCTGTGACCCTACTTGGCGTCGACGTGCAGCTCATCGTGCTCTGGCTATTCGCAGCTATGGTGTTCTTCACGTTCCGGCTCGGATTCCTGAATCTGCGCGGTTTTGCGATCGGATGGCGCGTGCTGACCGGTCGTTATGTCGACCCTGACGCGCCGGGGGAGTTGTCCCCCTTTCAGGCACTTTCGACGGCCCTGGCCAGTACGGTAGGTCTTGGCAATATTGCCGGCGTAGCCATCGCGATCGCCATGGGTGGACCTGGCGCAGCTTTCTGGATGATCATAATCGGCTTCTTTGCGATGAGCCTGAAATATGCCGAAGTCACCCTGGCCGTACGTTACCGGGTGATCAATGACGACGGCACGGTATCGGGCGGCCCGATGTGGTATCTCAGCCGTGGTCTTGCAGAACGCGGGCTTCCACTGCTCGGAAAAATTCTGGCGACCGCCTATGCCTTATTTGCGCTGTTCGCCTTTGTTCAGATCGTCCAGGTCAACCAATCCTATGCGCAACTCAGCGAGGTTGCAGGTCTTCAGCGCGGCGCGGGATGGGCTTTGGCTTATGGTGTGCTGATCGCCGCGATTGCCGCGCTGGTCCTGATAGGCGGAGCACGATCCATTGGCCGCGTGACGGCGAGGCTGACGCCTTTCATGTGCGCACTCTATGTGTGTGGTGTTCTGGTCGTACTTGGAGTCAATCTGCACGCTGTACCCGGTGCCGTCGCAACCATGGTATACGACGCCTTCAGTGCGGACGCTGCCGCTGGGGGCATCGCGGGAAGTTTTGTGGCTGGTATGCGCCGGGCCGCATATTCGAACGAAGCCGGCATCGGCAGTGCGTCCATTGCCCATTCAGCCGTCAAGACACGCCAGCCGGCCTCGCAAGGTTTCGTGGCTCTGATCGAACCTTTCATAGACACAGTGGTAATATGTGCAGCAACCGCTCTTGTCATCATTACGACGGGCGTTTGGGACGACGGATACAAAGATATTGCCATGACCTCGGCCGCCTTTGGAACTGTGTCAAGCTGGTTTCCCTACATCCTTGCGGGCGCCGTCAGCCTGTTTGCCTTCTCGACAATCCTGGCGGCGGGCTATTACAGTCTACAGATCATTGATTATTTCTCGCGCCATTCGGCCTGGATGCGCCGGATATATCTCTGCTTTTTCTGTGGCCTGCTGCCGGTCGGCGCAATGGTCGATGTGACCACCGTGACAAACCTGATCGATAGCCTTTTCTTCATGCTTTCAATACCGAATCTGATTGGCCTTTATCTCATGCACCGGGTCGTTGGCGAAGAGACGGCATCGTTTCGCGCCAACCTGCATGAAAAGACCCACGCCCCTTGAGCGATATTTGGTTGAATTGGGATCAACCGGAAACCGACAGACTGATCCCGGCAGCCATACTCTGGTCGCGCGCACGGGTAATGAGGCCATGAAGGATCTTGTCGGCATAAGACTCCTCGTCGGCCACTTCCGCGCGAGCAAAAACTCCAAGCTCGACCTTCGTCGAAAGCGGTCTCAGTGCGCCGATTTCCATCCCGGCATAAGAGCGATTAGCGGATCCATCACCGGGTGCAACGAAACCTGTCCTGACCATTGCGTAAACGGTCCAATCTCCGGCATCCCGACTTGGCTGCACACTTGCTTCCAGACCCCAGTCTCCAAAGTCGGCGTCGTAAAAGCCGATAACGCGCGGAGAAAACGGCGCATCAAAATCGAAAATTCCCATCAGCTCCGTACTCGCCTCAGCGCCCTCCCCCGGATAGGTCAGGCGACTCACCGAGATGTCAGCCACCAAGGCCTCGCTTTGAAAAACTGCGCCGACAGTATAGTCAGCCTCGTCATCGAATGCGTCCTGATCCGAACCGACCGGAAGCAGTCGGTAAAAGGAGGTGTAGAGGGTCACGTTCTGGACTGATGTCTCAATGCTGGCACCCATTTCAATCGTGTCCCCACCAATTTGTTCGCCGCGATCGAGTATCGCTGAAGACGCTGTAAGGTCCGTAGTCCAATGAATTTTCCCCTCTGCGGCCGCAGCTTCCCCAAACAAGGCCGCAGCCCCCACAATGGCATGACGGCGCAAGACGCGGACAGGAGCAGTCGTGACCCTAGCATGGAACGGCATTTGTGTTTCTCCCTGATCGTTCATCGATGTCGCAGGCTAGCAAGTGCCGGTCCTGTGCCCTTACGCTGTCAGGTCGCTCACTTGGCCGATCAGGCCAAAATGGGTGTGGATGGGGCAACTTATGCAGCTTGGCCCGTCGGCAGCTAAAATGCGCCCAACCGAAACAGCATCGCTTCTCCAAAGCCTCTTAATCTGCTGGGCAACAAGAGATTTGAACCGAGGAGTCCATGTCTGCTGGCCTCAAGAGAATAATTTACCTGCTCCATAAATATTTGAGCTTGGCATTGGTGACTGTCTGGTCCGTGCAAATCCTGTCGGGCGTGATTCTTGTCTTCGCACCGGAGATCAATGATCAACGCTACGGGGGCGGCCAGGCGCCGCTCGACATCGCAGCTGTCACCCGTTCGATTGAAGCACACCATGCCGCGAATCCAGACTGGTCGCCGGAACTTGTGTTCACGACACATGCCAAATCCAGCCGCTTCGATGTGTACAGCTATCACGAGAATTCCAACAGGATCGGGAGCCGCGCCATTCGGATTGATGGCAATGGAGAGATATTAGCGGACCGGCGGATGAAGTATGACTTTCTCAACCGCATTTCAGAGCTTCACGAGACGCTCTGGATCAATGGTTGGGGCTATATACTTCTCGGCGTTTCGGGCATACTTTTGCTCTCGAACATGGTCGTCGGTCTGTATCTGATCTGGCCTCACAGACAGCGCTGGGGCTCTTATTTCAAACTGGATTCTTCGCGACCGCTGGTGTTTCGCCGCCTGCAACTCCACAGGTTGCTCGGCCTCATATTTGTCCTTCCTGGCATCTACATCGTCGGAACGGGTATCGCGAATATGTGGCTCGGCGACATGAAGGTGGCATTTGGAGACCCCTGGGCCGCACCGCCTGCGGTGACCGAGCGCGCCCCCGCCGAGGAAATTTTACTGTCGCTGCCGGATGCGATGGAAATAGCCTGGCAAGAATATCCGGGCGCTACATTGTCGATCGTGACCTTGCCATCCAATGAGGCACCATACTACACGATCCGCCTTCGCCAGAATGGAGAGGTGCGCGAAATCTATGGGAACACCAAACTCTGGGTTGATGCGGTGAATGGACAGGTGCTTGGCAATGTCGATCAGCTCAATGCCGGCGTAAAGGCAAGCATTTTCAGCTCATTCTTTGCCCTGCATATGGGGCAACCCTTTGGCCTTGCTGGCAAGATCATCTTTTTTCTCACTGGAACGGCGCTCCTTGTGTTGTCTGTCTACGGTGTCTTGCTTTGGCTCACCCGCTCCAGCATGAAAAGTAACGCCAGGACGAAATCTTGAGAATTAATGTAGCTTTCCTGATCGCGAACTTGTTGCTTGCGGCGAGCCTTGCCGGTTGCGGTCAGCCGCGTCCGGATCGCAGCCTAGAAGTATTTGTAAGCACCTACGCACCGCGTCCCGCGCCGCCCTATCTTGTCAGGAACGCAACGATCCTGGATGGCCTCGGCGGTGAGATAACCGGTGCTGACTTGTTGATGGCCGATGGGAAAATCATCGCGTTCGGGCCGGATATTGCAGCTCCCGCCGATACGGTCATCATCGACGGCACAGGCCGCTCGCTGACGCCCGGAATCATCGATGTGCACACACACTACGGCACGGCGACGCTTCCATATGCGATCGGCTCGCCGGATCATTGGGATGTGAATGAGGCAAGCGATCCCGTTACACCGCAGATTCGTATCGAAACGGCCTTCAACCCGCAGGACCCTGCCCTGTATTATGCCCTCTCGGGAGGCGTGACCACATTTCAGGTTCTGCCTGGCTCGCGTAATGCAATTGGCGGTCTCGGTGTCGTCATGAAGAATGTCCCAGGCCCGACGTCACAGAGCATGAAGTTTCCGGGAGCCCCCTATGGTCTGAAAATGGCCTGCGGCGAGAACCCGAAGGCCTATGGGATTGAGGGGCGCCCCCCCTATAGCCGGATGGGTGTGGTATCGCTGCAGCGTCAGGCCTGGCAGAAAGCTGCCAACTATGCGGCCGATCCTGATGCGCCGCGTGACTTTGGGCTGGATGTTCTTGCCGCAGCCCTTGATGGCGAAGTGAAGGTTCACGTTCATTGCTACCGTGCTGACGATATGTCGATCATGATGGATATGGCGAACGAATTCGGCTTCGAGGTCGCCGCATTCCATCACGCTGTCGAGGCTTACAAGATACCCGGCCAACTCTCTGAACAAAACATATGCAGCGCTGTATGGAGCGACTGGTGGGGCTGGAAGCTGGAAGCATTCGACGGCATTCCGGAGAATGCTGCCTATCTGCATGCATCCGGCGCTTGTGTCATGATGCATTCGGACGTGCCGGCCCTGGGTGGCAGGCTGAATATCGAAGTCGCCAAGGCTGTTTCGGCCGGACGCGATGCGGGTATAGACATTCCGCCCGCTGAAGCACTTGCCTGGATTACAAGTGAACCGGCGAAGCTTCTCGGCATCGCTGACCAGACCGGATCAATCGGCGCAGGCCGGAATGCAGACCTTGTTCTCTGGTCTGGTGATCCGTTCAGCGTATATAGCCGCGCCGACCTCGTTTTTATTGACGGCGCCCTGATCTATGATCGTAGCGATCCGGCACGCCAGCCCCGCGGGGACGTCATGACCGGCCAGCCATCAGCAAAGTCAGAACCATGATCGCCCGCTTGCTTTTCACTCTGACGGCCGCGAGTCTCGCACCATTTCATCTCGGACCGGCTGCGGCACAGGATCTCTTCATCGAGAATGTACGTATGGCCCACACCGGGGAAGGCGACGAACTTGTGCAGATTGCCGTGAGGGATGGCAAGATCAGGGAGATAGGCGTTTCGGTTGAAGCCCCTGAGGGTTCAAAGCAGATAGACGCAGAAGGAAACTACGTCACACCGGCCCTGATGAATTCCATGACGCAGCTGGGTCTGATCGAACTTTTCTCCGTCGGTGAAACACGCGATTCCAGCGCTGGGGCCAGTGGTCTGGGCGCCGCATTCGATGTTCAGTACGGGCTCAATGAGAACTCGATCCTTGTCGACATTGCGCGCCACGAAGGACTGGCCTGGGCGGTTACACTTCCTGATGGAGGTGATGGTGGCTTCTCAGGCCTTGGTGCCATCCTGCATCTGAGTACAGAGGGCGGCATTCTTTATCAGCCGCGTATGGGACTGGTCTTCAACTCCGGCGCGGCTGCTGCCGGGTCTCGCGCGGCTTACTGGACGGAACTGCACCAGGCGCTGAATGCCGGCACAGAGGCTGAAGCGCCTGTTGCCGAGGCTCTGGCCGGTGACATCCCGTTGATCATAAAAGCATCGCGTGAGTCCGATATCTTGCAGGCGCTGGCCCTCCGCAAGGAATACGGCGTACGCGTCATTCTGCTCGGAGGAGAAGAAGCCTGGCGGCGAGCGCCGGAACTCGCCGCAGCGGATATTCCGGTCATTCTGGTGCCATATGCCAGCCTGCCCTCCAGTTACGACATGATCGGCGCCCGGGCCGACAATGCCGCCCTGCTCCACGAGGCTGGCGTTAAAATAGCTTTCTGTACCGATAGCATCTTCATCAGCCATAATGCCGGCACTGCCATGCGCGTGGGCGCCGGCATCGCCGCCGCTCATGGCCTCGACCGCCGCGCCGCCCTTGATGCCATGACACTGAATCCAGCTGAAATCTGGGGCGTTTCCGACGAATACGGCTCCTTGGCACCGGGAAAATCTGCCGACATCGTGATATGGTCTGGCGACCCTCTCGAGGCGCTGAGCCGGCCAATTCGCATTTTTATATCTGGTCGGTCCGTCGACGGACTTTCACGGCATCAGGCCCTTCGAGACACCTATCATCCGAAACAAGGCTTGAGCACAAAATAGTCCGCTAATTTCCTAATTACGAAATTCTGCATTCAACGCCGCGCCATGACATAAAGAGACAAGCTGCGATCTACCAGGTCGGTGATCGCAGCTCGCCGTGGCGGTGCACCGTCAGTCTGTCATATGCGGATAGCCAGGATCGATTGGAGGCAGGAACTGCTCCTTGATGTTGCGGGGTGACACCCAGCGCATGAGATTGTACGGACTGCCAGCCTTGTCATTCGTTCCGCTGCGCCGCGACCCGCCGAAAGGTTGTCTGCCGACGACAGCGCCAGTGGGTTTGTCATTGATGTAGAAATTACCAGCGGCAAAGCGAAGGCGGGTGCTGAGCATTTCCATGACAGACGGATCCTCGGCAAAAATCGCGCCAGTCAGCGCGTAAGGCGTAGATGAGTCGACAATGTCCAACACCTGATCAATGGCATCATCGTCATAGGCATAGAGCGCCAGAATGGGACCGAATATCTCTTCTGTCATCAGTCTTGACGTGGGACTATCGCAGGCAATGACGGTCGGCGGAATGAAGTAGCCTTCGCTCTTGTCTGGCGCAGCCCCTGCGATCAGCGTATGGCCAGGTGTCTCCTTGGCATGAGCAAGGAAAGCGACGCACTGGTCGAATGCCCGCGCGTCGATAACAGCTCCCATAAAATGCGTCCCGTCCGTAACGTCACCGTACCGGATCGCCCCGACGCCCGCTTGCAGCCCGTCGCAGACCTGTTTGAACAGGCTCTGAGGGATATATGCCCGGCTGGCGGCCGAGCATTTCTGCCCCTGGAAATCGAAGGCTCCACGGATCAACGCTGTTACCAGCGTTTCGACATTTGCGCTTGGATGTGCAAACACGAAATCCTTGCCGCCCGTCTCGCCGACAAGCCGGGGATAGGCACCATAATTGCTTACGTTCTGGCCCACTGTGCGCCAGATATGGTCGAACGTTCCCGTGCTGCCGGTAAAGTGAACACCAGCCAGATTTCGATCGCCGAGCACGACGTCAGCCACCGCCGCCGGGTCGTTCGTCGGCAGCATGTTGATGACCCCTGGCGGCAATCCGGCCGCTTCAAACAGATCCATGATATAGGCGGCGCTCAGCATGCTGCGTTCCGACGGCTTCCAGATAATCGTGTTGCCCATGAGAGCCGGCGCAAGGCAGAGATTTCCGGCGATTGCCGTGAAGTTGAAGGGGGACACTGCAAATACATGCCCATCAAGCGGGCGCAGCTCCAGCCGGTTGCGTTCAGTCCCCTCCGAGCCCGGTTGCCAGTCTTCCAGCATTTCTGAAAAGGCAACATTGAAGCGGAGAAAGTCGATGAGTTCGGCGCTAGCATCAATTTCCGCCTGATAGAATGTTTTGCTCTGGCCGAGCATGGTCGCCGCCATGAGTCGGTCGTTGAATGGACCCTCAAGCAAATGCGCAGCCCGCAGAAAGACCGATCGCCGCGCGCTGGCGGACAGGTTTGCCCAGTCTTGCCGCGCCTTGTTTGCTGCATCGACGGCAAGCTGGGCTTCTCTTGCGCCGGCCGAACCGAAAGTGCCAAGCGAACGCTCATGGGCATGCGGCTCGAAAATTCGTGTGCGCTGGCCCATTCGGAGACGCTCACCATTGATAATCGGATCGACATCACGCGGATTCGCTCGTTGGCGGGCCAGCTCCGCCTCTACACTTGCACGCTCACTGGACCCCGGTGCGAAGTTGCGGACTTTGGCATTTTCAGGCGGTTTCATTCAAACGACTCCTCTTGGGTTGGTATACTGACATACCTACACAGCGGGCCATGGAGCGCCCTGTTGTCCGGGACAGTTTCATGCTTTTTCGGGTCACCCGAAGACGGCAATCTTACGGCTAGGTCGAACCTTTGCATGAGACGAGGCAGCCTGACAAAAGGCAGCCCGCCTTTGGGAAATCGTGTGTTCGCACCACGCCGGTTCTAGTAGGAAATTGCCAGATTCATACGAACACGGTCGAGCCATTCGTCCGGCACCAGAGTTCCGGCATAGGCACTGCTAAGCGGCTTATAGTGGTAGAGCGACGCCGAAAGGCTCACATTCTCGGTAAGGACGTAGCGAGCACTCAACTCATGCGCCATGTAATTGGTCGCGAAACTGTAATTGTCGTGCGAGAAGGCCGCGAGGACCGCATCCACCTCTGCTTCTCCATAACCGTAAGCAAACGAAAATTCATGTCGCTGGTGTGCCCGGCCAACACTCAAATCGATGCCAAGGGCTTTATCGTCATCGACGGCCGCACCGAGATTGGTGACATGGTTGACGGTGAGCGCTACAGGCCATCGCTCCGATATCCCTGTCCAGGATATCCTGGCCAAGAGATCGAGCAGATCATAGTCCGAGACATAGGTGCCGTCAGGGCGCAGCAGATTGGTCCGGAAATCGCCCGCGTCAGCGCCTCCGACAGAGCTCAGCTCATAATCGTAGTAGGCCGCCGCAATATCGGTTTTGAAATGTGATCCCCAACTGGACTGCAGATGGGCCTGGGCACCGATCATCTGGCTATCATCCCCACCGGCGCTCTCGTCCACCACAAAAAGAAGGCCCGACAGATTGATATCCGAGCCTGAGGACAGGCGGACCTTCGAGCGCCCCGCCAGCCCTGTCGGATTCACATCTCCATCCCAGAGCAAATCGGTGCTCATGAATGGTTTTGCGAATTTGCCAGCGAGAAGAGTCGTTCCACCTAAATCATAACTGGCATAAGCCCGACTTAGAGATACCTGGAAATCATCAGCGAAATTGGACAGCGTCAGATATCCGGAGTTTGGATCATCGGGATCGCCAGTTTCCAATAATCCGCCCACGGTAAGCGTTTCCTTGACGCTTTGAGTTGCGCCCAGCCGCGCACGCATGACGGCCCTTTGCCGGTCAGGCGACAGTCCACTATCTGTATAGTTTCCCTCAAAGCGGAATAGCATGTCGCCGGTAAGGTTCAGTCCTGCCGCGCTGGCCCGCGAAGACACAGTGAGGGCCGGCGTGCTCGGGATCAAGACGATTGCTGCTTCACCGTACTCGCCGACGTCGGCGCCTTCGTTCGGCTCGCCGGTGGGCGCAATGCCCAGGAGTTTACTCTCGATCGCCCTGATCCTCGCATCTGTCTCCGCTTGCCTCTCTTTCAGCACCTCAAGCTCGGCGAGCGCAGCGCGCAGCTCACCGTCAGTAAGGGGAGCCGCCGCGGACGGAGCCGCGGCGAGGGTGTATGTGACCAAAGCCCCTGCAATTGAAACGATACGCATTATGCACCTCTTTCCGTTCGTCCGGTGTCGTGGTGCGGCCTATCGTGACGGGACAGGAAGCGGGTGCACATAACGGTCAGGGTCAAAATTGTTTGAAATCGCGCCAATCCCGGAAGAACAGCTTGGGCGAATATCGGGCCGATGATAGCCCGATAAGGAAAGAGCCGGTGTGTGTTCCGATCATCAGGCGGCAGGCGCAGGAGAAAATCATGCCCGATATTGGTATACCGCTGCTACTCCTCAGCCTCGCCCCGATCCTGGCACTCGCCTGGATCAGCCATCAGTGGGCAAGATCGGCATGGGAAACCGCCTACGCAACGCTCAGGATGCTGGTTCAGCTATTGGCTGTAGGATTTGCTCTGGTTTTCGTTTTCAAGTCGCCCACTCCCCTTGTCGGAGGGGCGGTCACCCTGCTCATGGTCGCGATTGCGAGCCTGATTGGTATCCGCACGATCCAGACCAATCGTCTGGCCGCCTACGTCAAGGCGCTGGTGAGTATAGGTGTGACAGGTGCCCTTATTCTTGCATTTATCCTGTTTGGTGTGCTGCAATTGTCGGACCCGGCCTATCAGCCGCGCGTGATGATCCCTTTTGCAGGTATGATCTTCTCCAACGCCATGACGGCAATCACCCTGGCAGCAGAACGTTTGCAGCGCGAGCTGGAGACAGGTACGCCTTACAAGGATGCCCGAACGGCGGCCTGGACGGCAGCATTGATCCCGCAGATAAATGCCCTGCTTGCGGTCGGACTGGTCTCTCTTCCAGGGATGATGACAGGGCAGGTTCTGACCGGGGTCGATCCGCTGATCGCCGTACGTTACCAGATCGTCGTGATGGCCATGATTTTCCAGTCTGCCGGGTTCTCCGTCGCAATGTTTCTACTGCTGTCAGGAAGGGCGTGGACTGGTCGTGAAACTGCTAAAGCCGAGGCAGCGCAACATTAGGCAATGCGTCGGCGAAACGCGCCTTCATGTACCTTGGTGCGGACCGAGAACTAGCTCATAGTACCAGAGTTTACTCCATTGCGGGACAAATCGGAACGAAAGCTGTCGCTCGCGACACTCCTTCTCGGCTTCGTCAGCCCATTGCTGCTTTCACGATGACCAAGAATAACTTGCTCGGATCCAAGACTCGGGCCCGAGGCGTCACGAAAGCGAAGACGCCCTCATTTCATTTGTTTCATCGGAACGTTCAACCGGTCACGCCGCGCTATCGGCTGTAAATGAAAATCACCTTCTTGAGAAAAGTCCAGGAGTATGACGATGTCTACTCGTTCTTCTTCGATGGTGCCGGTGTGCGCTACGATGCAGGCAGCCATACCCATCTGAGAGTTGCCGGCACTGGCAATCTGTTTGGGTCTGTCCGGGAGTTATCTTTTGCTTCGTGCCCGGGAGCCCCCGAACTGATGTTCCGCATGCATGTGGGTAGCGGCACACCGTTCTGTTCCCCGTCAGCGACCATGAGACAGATCGGCCAAATTGCTTAAGGAGGATTTCTGGCACATCGTAGCCCGCCAAGGGAGCGAAGATGAGACAGAAATCCGGGCCGGAAGGATCGGCCGAA